>Ga0299912_10000015_pt1 | contig 266337 bp, 257 predicted proteins | sample RVTome_2_FD_207667 | JGI IMG/M metagenome (GOLD analysis project Ga0299912, IMG submission 207667) | Soil microbial communities from uranium-contaminated site in the Upper Colorado River Basin, Wyoming, United States - RVT95D214 (version 2) ... | reverse complement strand
CTCCCGAAGGGTTGTCGGTGTCAACGTCTAGAACGGCGGCTTGCATTCCTGCGTCCCGAACAACTTCCAGGCTCCTACCAAGAAGAGCCTTGGCAATACCCTTCCCTCTCCAAGGCTTCCGGACGAAGACCTCCTCGGTCTTCATCCATTTCCTATTGAGCTGAAGGTTCTCCTCCTCATCTATCATGTTGTGCACCCCACCGACGACCTGGTCCCCCTCCCAGGCAATCTGCCAGTACTTTGGCGTGAACCAGGGCACTTCGAGGTATCTTTTAAAAGCCTCGTCCGACCAGTGCTGCTCTATGAAGTTCTTCTCATCCCTCATCGCCTCGCGCGTCGCGTCCCAAATCTGCTTGTATTTCGCCGGCTCAGCAGGCCTGATCTCGATTCCATTTGGGAGAGGATAGGTCGGAATGTGCTCCAAATCTCGGCAGACCATCTCGAACAGATGCCAGCCGGGCTTGTACCCCGACGACTTCAGGATTCTCTGCCAATCTTCGCCATCAGCGCAGGCATATGATTCGAAAGTTGGCCTGTTCCGGTCGTTTTTCTCCGCGGCGATCTCGCGCAGTCTCTCTTCATTCTTCTTGAGAATCGTCTCTCTGATCCCCTTCCCCCGCCACTCAGGCAGAAGGTGAGCTAGATGGAAATACGACCGATATCCTTCCACCTGGTCTCGACAGCTTATCTGCCCATATCCGATGATGACTCCATCTGCCTCCAACACGGTCATGTCTGTGCGGGGATTGTAGGTCGTCGCATGTCTGAAGTCCCTTTCGATGTCAGAAGCCGAGGTTACGGCGTCCACAAGGTCCGCCCTCCAGCTCTCGTTCATGACCTTCGCAATTCCATCCAGGTCCTTCTTCCCGCGATACCTCCGGAAAACGACGCCATCCTTACCCTTGTGGGCACGTCGCCTGTATCCCGCCTTTCTTGCCAATAGCCATCCTCTCGGTGAGTTTTTTTCCAAGTGGGCCAGCCGATGATGTCCCGAGTACTTAAGACATAAACTGCATGTGACATGCACGACATCGGGATAGGGGTCCCGCGCCGGTCAGCAACGCTTTTATACCACCAGCAGTTACTCAACCTGCTCTTTTCACCGGAAAGGGCCTGTGAATGATGAAGGCGCGCATGCGCCTGAAGGAGGTATCAACTTGGCAAAACCAGTGTATGTGAAATTCGAAATGCCCAAGGAACTTGCGGACAAGGCGTATGAGCTGGTTGAACTCGCAAGGGACGGGGGCAAGGTCAGGAAGGGCACGAACGAGGTCACGAAGCTCGTCGAGAGAGGCGAGGCGCTGCTGGTCGTGATGGCCGAGGACGTGTCGCCGCCCGAGATTCTGATGCATATGCCAGCACTGTGCGAAGAGCGGAGCATCCCCTATGCCTTCGTACCCAGCAAGGCGGAGCTCGGCAACGCCTGCGGGCTCGAGAAGCCGACAGCGGCAATTGCGATCCTTGACGCCGCGAAGGGCAAGCCAGCACTTGACGACTTGGCGGAGAAGCTGAAAGCACTCATGAAGAAGTAGGTGTCCTAGATGCCAGAAGACGACAGCATACCGTCGACGGTGGTCGAGGTAATCGGTAGGACCGGAATGACGGGAGAGGCCACTCAGGTCAAGGTCCGAGTGATGGACGGCAGGGACAAGGGCCGCATCATCACCCGGAACGTGATGGGTCCAATCAGGGTCGGCGACGTGCTGATGCTCAAGGAGACATCGAGAGAGGCGAGGAAACTGGGCGTGCGATGATTCGCGCGCCAACATCCGAGGTGAGGTTCGATGGTCGAGAGGAGAGTGTGCACATTCTGCGGAGGCGAGATAGAGCCTGGCACTGGTAGGATGTACATCAAGAAGGACGGTGTCGTATTCCACTTCTGCACTTCGAAGTGTTTCAAGAACATGATTCATCTGAGAAGGGTCCCCAGGCGGACTACCTGGACGAGATTTTACGAGAGAGAGAAGCAGGTAAGGCTGAAGGGCGAACCTGAGGCCGTTCCCGAGAAGAAGGCCAAGAAGCTGAGGAAGGGCGAGGGGGCGAAGCCCGTAGCCGAGGTGAAGGAATCACCCAAGGAGCCCGCCAAGAAGGAGGAGAGGGCGTCTGCACCTTCGAAGCCAACCGAGAAATCCGCTGTCGAGTTAGACAAGAAGCCAGCGCCAAAGGATCAACCTCCGAAGAAAGCCCCATCGAAGAAATCGGGCTCTCAGATGAAGGAGAAGCCCGCTCCCAAGAAGGTCGAGAGCCCCAAGCCAGCGAAAGGTGAGGGCCAGTGATCGAGAAGACCTTTGTCATGATCAAGCCGGATGGAATTCAGAGGGGTCTTGTGGGAAGACTGGTCGAGAGATTCGAGGCGAAGGGAATGAAGATATGCGCATTCAAGATGATGCATATCCAGCGCGAGCTCGCAGAGAGGCACTACGAGGAGCACAAGGGCAAATCATTCTTCGAACCCCTCCTTGACTACATCACCTCCGGACCCGTCGTGTGCATGGTATTGGAGGGCGAGAATGTCATCGCGGCAGTTCGGACCATGATGGGCAAGACGAACCCCCAGGATGCCACACCAGGGACGATCAGGGGTGACTTTTCGCAGGTGACAGGCAGGAACATCGTCCACGGTTCCGACTCCTCGGAGAGCGCCAAGCGCGAGACCAAGCTGTTCTTCAACGACTACGAGATACAGAAATACGACAAGATCGACGAGGCCTGGCTGTTCGAGCACTGAGCAAACCGCAGGAGTGCCGCGGCTCGGAATGGGACTCGTCCGGTCGATTCTGTCAGTCCCCGAGATAGATTGATATACACTCCGGCATTTGAAGAGAACATGGCCGTTCGGCACCCGATTGTCTCAGTGCTCGGTCACGTGGACCACGGCAAGTCAACCATTCTGGACAAGATCCGCGGGACCGCTGTCGTGAGTCGTGAGGCTGGAGGAATCACTCAACATATCGGTGCCACAGACGTGCCAATAGACACCATCTACGAGCTTTGTGGCTCGCTGGTTCGCGAAAGGAAATTCAGCGTTCCTGGCCTGCTCTTCATCGACACTCCAGGACACTACTCCTTCGTTTCGTTGCGGACGCGCGGCGGAGCTTTGGCAGATCTCGCGGTGCTCGTTGTGGACATCAATGAGGGCATAAAGCCGCAGACGCTGGAGTCCCTCAACATACTCAGGAAGCTGAGGACTCCCTTCGTTGTTGCCGCGAACAAGATAGACCTGATACCGGGATGGAGGCACAAGGAGAGGAGGGCATGCGGGGAGGCATTGGCGGACCAGGACCCCAGAGTTGTCGCAGAGCTTGACCAGAAGCTGTATGATCTTGCGGGTAAGCTTTATGACAAGGCAGGTTTCGGCGCGGACAGGTTCGACAAGATAACCGATTTCACAAAGACCGTCGCGATTGTCCCTGTGAGTGGGAAGTACGGCGAGGGCCTGCCTGACTTGCTGCTAGTGCTGGTGGGCCTTGCGCAACGATTCCTCGAGGAGGAGCTTCACTCGGAGGAGGGGCCTGGTGAGGGAACGGTTCTCGAGGTCAAGGAGGAGAGGGGGATCGGGACCGCGATAGACGTGGTGGTCTACAAGGGGACGATGCGAGTTGGAGATCAGATAGTCGTTTCATCGGTCGTCAGGGAGCCCATTCAGGCGAAGATCAAGGGGCTCCAGAGGCCGAGGCCCCTTGATGAGATCAGGGATCCGAGCCAGAAGTTCGACCGCGTCAAGAGCGTGACGGCCGCGGCAGGGATTAGGATAGTGGCTCAGGGTCTGGAGAGCGCCATGGCCGGAGGAACCGTCAAGGTCGTGTCGGGAAACCTGGATGAACTCATCGAGGAGACCCAGAGGGAGAGCGAGATTAAGGTCGACCTTGCTGAGCAGGGCATAGTCGTGAGGGGCGATGCGATAGGATCCCTCGAGGCGCTTGCGTTCGAAGCGAAGAACGAGGGCCTGCTCATCAGGAAGATCGACATTGGCAGCGTGACGCGAAAGGACGTGATTGAGGCGTCCAACTTCGACGACCCGCTCCACAAGGCCATCTTCGCGTTCAACGTCCCTGTGAACGCGGACGCCAAGCAGGAGATCCGCTCTTCGGATGTGAAGCTGTTCGAGAACGATGTTATCTACCGCCTGCTCGAGGACTATAGGAACTGGTGCGAGACGCGAAAGAAGGAGCTCGAAGTTGAGAAGAGGCTAGAGATAGTCTTCCCAGGCAAGGTATCCATACTGAGGGACCATGTCTTCAGAGTGAGCAAGCCCGCTATTGTAGGCGTTCGAGTGCTCGCCGGTAGGATAAGGCCAGGCCAAGGTCTGATGCGACTGGACGGCAAGTCTGTCGGGAGGATCAAGAGCATCAGAAGGGGCGATGAGTCCCTGAAAGAGGCGATTGCCGGAAATGAGGTCGCAATATCGATTGACGATGCGACCGTGGGCAGACAGATCGATGTCGAGGATGTCCTGTTGGTCGACATACCAGAGAGCCATGCCCACGAACTCTCCACCTACGAACTCAAGGCGGACGAATTGGAGGTTCTCGACCAAGTGAGAGAGCTGAAGAGGAAGGAGAAGCCTTTTTGGGGGAGCTGAGGAGTTTTCTTTCAAGCTCAAAGGGCTCACTCTGGCCCGAAGCACATCGACTCGAACCACGTTTCTCCACCAAGTGCGTCCGCCCGAGATTGTGCCGAAGAGTCGGGTAAATTATTTCATAATGATGGATAATATTCGCAACGCTCCCCAATCCAACACGCCCAGCACCTCGTTTCCAAGTCCGAAACCTATATAATCCCTTTCGCATTAGGGCGTTTGCTCAGCGGAGTGGATGCGTTGGCAGAGTTCAGAGCCGTAATCAGCGATCCCAAAGACGGGAAATCATACCAGGTACCAGTCTCAGGTCACCATGCGAATTCGCTAATCGGCAAGAAGATAGGCGATGTCGTGGATGGGATATTTGTGGGTCTTCCGGGATACAAGCTGGCCATCACCGGTGGCAGCGACAAGGACGGGTTCCCCATGAGGAAGGACCTGCCTGGCCCTCGGAGAAAGAGACTCCTGGTCTCAGAGAGCATCGGATTCAGAGCTCATGAGGGGGGCCTGAGAAGGCGCAAGAACTTCCGCGGCAATACGATCGCACCGGACACACTTCAGATTAACCTCAAGGTCACCCAGCACGGCATGAAGGCGATCCCTGACCTGGTCAAGAAAGAGGAGAAGAAGGCCTGATGAAGGTACCCACCCAGCCTGAGACGAACATCGGCATGATTGGCCATGTCGACCATGGCAAGACGATGTTGACGAAGGCTCTAACGGGTGAGATGACCGACAGGCATTCTGAAGAGGTGAAGAGAGGAATATCGATTCGCCTCGGCTATGCCGACGTCGCCTTCTACAAGTGCGACAACTGCGAGGAACCAGAGTGCTACACCAATCAGCCGACTTGTCCGAACTGCAATGGAAAATGCCATCTTCTGAGATCAGTGTCATTCGTCGACGCCCCCGGACATGAGACCCTGATGGCCACTATGCTGTCCGGAGCCGCGATCATGAACGGCGCTTTGTTGCTCGTTGCGGCTAACGAGAAGTGTCCTCAGCCTCAGACAAGGGAGCACCTGATGGCAGCGTCGATTGTCGGAGTTGACAAGATCATTCTAGTGCAGAACAAGATTGACATCGTCTCGAAGGAAGAGGCGAAGCAGAATTTCACCGAGATACGGGATTTCGTCAAGGGCACGATCGCGGAGAGCGCCCCGATCATACCGATCTCCGCGCATCATGACATGAACATCGATATGCTGATAATGGCCATAGAACAGACGATTCCTACTCCGAAGTGGGAGAAGGATAAGCCTGCGAGGATGTATATCGCTCGTTCGTTCGACATCAACGTCCCTGGGACCGACATCGAGAATCTGAAGGGCGGCGTCGTGGGCGGCTCCTTTACGCAAGGGACAGTCGAGGTGGGAGACGAGCTGGAAATTGCCCCGGGCAGGAAGGTAGAATCGGGCAGCAAGTCCAGCTGGGAGCCGATTATCACTAAGGTGAGGTCGTTGTACGCGGGCGGGACCGAGCTGAAGAAGGCGGGTCCAGGTGGGCTCGTCGCAATTGGCACGGGACTTGACCCCACATACACAAAGTCGGACTCCCTCGTAGGCCGGATCGCGGGAATCCCCGGAAGCCTGCCTCCAGTCGTGAGCGAGTTCACCGTGGAGACTCACCTTATGAAGAGGGTTGTGGGGACGGCAACCGAGCTGAATGTCGATAATCTGAAGACGAATGAGCCTCTCATGCTGAGCGCGGGCACGGCGACGACCGTGGGCGTTGTCACCAGCGGCAGATCTGATTCCGCCGAGATGAGCCTCAAGATACCAGTCTGCGCCGAGAAAGGCCAGAGGATTGCCATCTCGAGAAGGATCGCGGGCAAGTGGCGTCTTATCGGCTACGGTGTGGTCCAGTAGGCGATTTCTTGCGCCCCTCTGGTCTCGTCCTTGATGCGAATGCCTTAATGATGCCGTTCCAGTTCCGCATGAATCTCGACAAAGAGCTGATAAGGCTGTTCGGCGAAGTGCCAGTCTATGTTCCCAGCTCGGTTCTGGGGGAGCTGGCCAATTCCATGGATAAGAATGCGCCGGCGGCGCTAGCACTGGCCCGAAAGTATCAGATAGTGGAGACCGAGCTGAGTGGGGACGACGCCGTGCTCGAGATTGCCAGCATGCGCTCGTGCGCAGTGGTCACGAATGACCGGGAGTTCATCCGGACGCTGAGGGAGCACAGAATCCCAGTTGTGCGGTTGAGGGGAGAACGGTATCTGGTCGCCGACGATTTCTAGTGGCGAATTCTGACGAAAAGCTATTATCAGGCATTACTTATCCGAAATTCGCAATGCACGAGAAGCAGATTGCGACGCTCAAGCACATCGCCCTCATGGGAGGAGTCCACGACTACATTGCGATCTCGTCTCGCGAGCTCGGAAACGTCCTGGAAATCAGCCAGCAATCCGCTTCCAAGAAAATACTGGAGCTGCTCGGCGAGGCGCTGATCGAAAGGGATCTCGGCGCCAGGAGACAGCGGATAAAGCTCACTGACAAGGGATTCGACCTCCTCAGAAAGGAATACTCGGATTACCAGCGGATCTTCGAGATGAAGGATCACCTCGTCATAATAGGCACCGTAGCGTCCGGCCTCGGCGAAGGCCAGTACTATGTCAACCAGGAGGCCTATGCCGATCAGTTCCAGAAGAAGCTGTGGTTCAAGCCATTCGAGGGGACATTGAACCTCCGCCTTGCAGATCCCGAGCTTCCGAAGCTCGACATCCTCAGGAAGTCTGAAGGTATTCTGATCAAGGGCTTCGAGAAGGAAGGCAGGACATTCGGAGATGTCAAATGCTTCCTGGCGACAATTCACAACATGGAGTGCGCGGTGGTGCTGCCCGTCCGGTCGCACCATACGGACATCATCGAGGTCATATGCAAGTTCCACCTGCGCCGGTCGCTCGGGCTGAAGGATGGCGATCAGGTCGAACTCATAGTGTCCCTCTGATTCGCTACAACTTCTTCGTCACGTAGTCAAGAACGGATTCGAACACCGCTCTACCATCACCCTGTCCGTCCACGTGTCTGGTCCAGTCGGGGTGTGTGAACCTGAAGAACACCCGCTCAGGGTGGGGCATGAGCCCGAAGACATTGCCGTCTCTGTTGCATATGCCTGCGATGTTCTCAGTCGAGCCGTTGGGGCACCAAGGATAACCTGCGAGGTTGCCTTCGGGGTCGACATACTTGAAGACAATCTGATCGTTCTGCTCAAGCTCCTTCACGATCATTTTGGCGTTCTCGATCGGGAACATGAGCTTCCCCTCCGCGTGGGCGGAAGGTATCAGGGATATCTTCGTCTCAGGAATCTTCGTGGTGAACACGCACGATCCTCGATTGACCTTCTTCAGCATTGTCGGCCTGCACTCGAACCTCGCCGAGTCGTTCGTGCCCAGTACCGCCTCTGGCACTTCGCTCATCACTCCAGACATAGCGGGCAGCAGGCCGGTCTCGACAAGTATCTGGAATCCGTTGCAGATGCCAAGGACTGGTTTTCCTGATCTCACGAAATCCACCAGGTCCTTCGCCAGCCTGCTCTTCATCCTGGCTGCGAATATGGCTCCCGCTCGAACGTAATCGCCCGCTGAGAATCCGCCCGGCAGTAGGAGTATGTGATAGTCGGACAGCGAGCGCTTCTCTTCGGCTGTGACGTCCGTTCCTGTCAGCTGCTTGAGGTGCACCTTCTCAGGGCGCGCCCCGAGTCTCTTGAAGGCCAGAAAGGACTCCTCCTCACAGTTCGTTCCCTCGATCCTGAGAACGCATACCTTGACGCTTCCAGCCTTCATCCCATCAGCCTCCACATAGTCGAGTTGAAGCTCTCCGCGAGCGTTCTCACATTCGAGTCTATGATCTTCCTGCCGGAGGATATGACAAGACCATCTCCTCCGACCGTGCCCAACTTCGTCACTTTCGTCCTTCGGTCCTTCGGCAGCTGCCTCTCCTTGCCCTTCCTCAGCTCAACTATCCACCGGCTGTTGCTCTCGGAGAAAAGCCTGAAGTCAGACCGCATCTTCTCCAAGCCTGAGATGTCGACCTCCGCCCCGATGTCGCCGCCGATGCACATCTCCGCGAGAGCCACGGCAAGGCCGCCATCTGAGATGTCATGACAAGCGACGATCGCGCTCCTCTCGATGCCGCCGACGGCGACATCAATACCTGCGCGGAGGATGTTCGCATCCACATCCGGGACCTTCGATGAGTGGCTTCTCGTCAGGCGGAAGTACTCTGAGCCGCCCATCTGAGGTCTCGAAGGACCTACGACGGCTATCGTATTTCCATCCCGCTTGAGATCCGAGGTGACGCACTTCCTGATGTCCTGCACTATCCCGCAACCAAGGATGGTCGGAGTGGGGAGCACGGCTCCGGAAGGCGCTTCGTTGTAGAAGCTCACGTTCCCTGAAGGAATGGGTATCTTGAGCGCTTCTGCGACCTCTCCCATTCCCTTGACAGCCTCCCGGAAGAACCAGAGCCGGTCCGGCTTTTCCGGGTTGCCAAAGTTGAGGCAGTCAGTCATCGAGTGAGCCCTCGCTCCCACGGACGCGAGGTTCCTGCACAGCTCATCGACGCAGGTCTTGCCGCCCCTGTAGGGGTCGATTCCTACGGCAAATGGATTCGAGGCTGTGGCGATCGCCAGTCCCCTGAACGAGTCCTCCACTGGTTTCAGGACTGCAGCGTCCCCGTGGCTCCAGTGGCCTGTCTTCCCCTGCAGCGGTTTGATGACCGTGTTAGCTCGCACTTCATGATCGTACTGTCTGATCACCCAGTCCTTGTTGCAGATGTTGGGCGACGCAAGCAGCCTCAGCAGTTCCCTGTCGTAGCGATCCTTGGCTTTGGGCAGCTTGTCCTTCTTGCCGCCTCGGTGTTTGGCAACTTCGCATGGTCTGCAGTAGACTGGTCCAGCAGTCAGGAACTCGAGCTCGAGGTCGAAAACCTTCTCGCCCTTGAAGTACAGCCTTACGGATTTCTCCGGGATCACTTTGCCAACCGGAGTAGCTGGCACGTCCCACAGTCTGAATATGTGAAGAACGTCATCGACGTTCTTCTTTGAAACCGAGAGCATCATTCTCTCCTGCGACTCAGAAACCCAGATCTCCCAGGGGGCAAGTCCCTCTTCCTTGAGGGGCACCTTGGTGAGGTCAACTTCTGCACCACATCCTCCAGCGAGCGCGATCTCGCCGACGACGCACGAAAGTCCTCCGCCTCCCAGGTCCTTCATTCCATTCACTAGTCTCTTTTCGTTCGCTTCCAACAGGGCGTGTATGACTGGCTCCTTCATGATGGGGTCTCCGAGCTGGACCGCCCCTCGTGATTCCGTCTCAGTGTCTTTCGTAAGGACGGCAGATGCGAACGTGACTCCATGGATACCATCTCGCCCCGTTCGTCCTCCAACGAGGACGAGGACGTCACCTGGGCCCCGGACTGCGTTCTTCCGCACATTCTTCTTCTCAGCGATACCGACGCATCCGACGTTGACGAGGCAGTTGCCGACGTAGCTCTCGTCGAACCAGACCCCTCCGGAGACAGTCGGAAGGCCGACCCTGTTACCATAATCCCGTATCCCTGCCACGATCCCCCCGAACAGGTACTTCGGATGCTTGATGCCGGGAGGTACTTTCTCGACTGGGTAGTCGAGCGGTCCGAAGAAGAGTGGGTCGACGAGTGCGATGGGCTGCGCTCCCATGCAAAGCACGTCCCTGATTATCCCTCCGATGCCGGTCGCAGCACCTCCGTAGGGCTCCACAGCGCTCGGGTGGTTGTGGCTCTCAATCCGCAATGCGTAGGCATGGTCCCTGTCGAACTCCATGACACCCGCATCGCCCCTGTCGAGGACCTGGCGATTATTGATACCGAAAACGTACTGCTTGAGGTAAATCTTTGAGCTCTTGTAGCAGCAATGCTCACTCCAGGCTTGGCCGAGCGATTGCAGCTCGACGTCGGTTGGCTTCCTGCCCTTCTCCTCGAAGAATTTCTCGATCCTGTGCATCTCCTCGAGCGAGAGGCCGGTTCCACTCTCTTTGCTTAACTCAAGAAGCTCCGAGTCAGATGCGCTTGCCAGGTCGATCTCCACGAGCTCGAACGGGACGTCCCGGCGAACATACAGCCTGTCGGTTGACATCCCGCTCCCTCACTTGATTGTGATCTTGTAGATGTGAATGACCGGGTTAGCGAGCAGTCTCCGGCACATTTCATCGATTTTCTTCTGGACCCCCGCCGCCTCGCCATCGAGTTCAATCTCGAAGACCTTCACGGTCTTGACGTTGCGGAGTCCCTCAAACCCCAGGAGCTCCAGCGCCTTCAGAGTGTTCTTGCCCTCAGGATCGGCCACCCCCTTCTTCAGCTCGACCCTGACCTCTGCGACGACCATCCCATGTTCACCTTGTTCAGGAGATAAAGAAAGCCGATACTTAGCTTTTGAGGGTTTCTCGTTGTTTGAGCCGTGTGTCGAGTCTGCTTTCCGCTCTTTACACTTGCCGCGGGACCTTTCTGCCGATTGCTATGTATCCCGTGTGGCCCAGCATATCGAAGCTCGGCCTCACTCCTCCATCGTGGACCACCATCTCCCTCTGCAGGTTCTCGAATGACAGGATCTCGCTCAGGCCGGCCTCTCGCATCTTCTTCACCGTGTCGTTCAACTGGTTCGTATTCGGCACGTAGCAGCAGAGGTACCCTCCTGCTTTCAAAGCGCCAACTGCATTGTCAACCGCATCCCATGGATTCGGGATGTCGAGAAGAACAGCATCCACGTCCTTCTCGAGATTCGCGTTGCATATGTCTGCCATCTTGAGATGCCAACAGGAATCCAACCCGGACATCTCGATGTTGCGCTTCGCGATCGAGGCGTGATCTTCTCTGGTTTCGTACGAGTAGACTGCCCCTGTGGGAAAAACGGATTTAAGAAGCACGATGGTCATTGCGCCGGAACCCGCTCCTCCTTCGATGACCCTGCTTCCGGTGCTTACGTCCAGGTACATAGGGAGCGCGTAACTGTCCTTGGGTATCATCATCTGCGCTTTTCTCTCGAGCAGGCTTATTGTGTCACTGATGCTTGGTCTTAGAATCACGAACTTGTGGCCGCCGATTGACATCGTGTCCCCATAAGACGCCGCTCTGATCACGCTGCCGTCCACTACGCCAAGTCCTCGCACATCCATCATTTCGCCTTTGGCCCTGATCAGATGTTTTCTTCCGTCAGCCCCTTGGAGCAGGACCCTATCTCCCTCGGCTATCATCGCCTCTATGAAGGGCTCTTCAATATCTATATATGACTGGTGTCGACCGCTGTGGCTTTCACGGCTGTTTCTACCGATACGGTTATTTAGAGGAATATTAATATTTATATCAATATATCAAACACTGTCTCCGATTGGTCAAGCGAAGCATAACGAGGCGACTCCCGGACCCGCATTGGTGGCAATATCCTGTCTGTCTGGCTTGCTGTCCGCAATCGACAAATGCTAAATACGCAGTTGGCAATCTCACCCGTGTCCCGTAGGGGGGGCATGGTACCGGGGAGTTGCTGCAGGTTCTGGCGTTGTTTCTGGGCAACATCATGTAGCGCCATGCCTTGGATGATCAAAGCCAGCTTGACGAGAGGATGGTCATATGAGCAAGGGTCTGAAGGTCGAGAAGAACAAGTGCATCGGCTGCCAGATATGCATGTTGGTGTGTTCTGGAAGCCACGTCGGGAAGTTCAATCCGAGCGAGTCTCGGATAAACGTCGAGGACGTCTACCCGGAGCCTGCCGAATACAAGTTCAACTACTGTATCCAGTGTGACGAGCACCCCTGTGTGGAGGCGTGCCCCGTGGAAGCAATCAAGCTGGACGAGGGTCTGGGCATATACCGGGTCGACAAAGAGATATGCACTGCCTGCGGTGCATGCGTGGACGCATGTCCATACAACGGATGCTGGCTTGATCCGAGCGGGACCTATTCGATAAAATGCGACTTGTGCGGCGGATCGCCTCAATGCATAGAGGCATGTCCCAGGAACGTAATCAAGAGGTGAATTGAATGGCTGACGGTTACAATGGGAAGGTCTTGAGGGTCGATCTGACGAGTGAGAAGATATCCACGGACAACCTGAACAGGGAATGGGCCAAGCTACACATCGGGGGCAAGGGCCTGGGCGCGAGGTACCTGTTCGATGAGCTCAAGCCGGGCGTTGATCCCCTTTCTCCGGACAACGTTTTGATGATATGGACCGGGCCGCTCGTGGGCACGATGGTTCCCCTGACGAGCAGATATGTTGTGATCACAAAGTCGCCTCTGACAGGAACCTTCCTAGACAGCTACGCTGGCGGGTACTATGGGCCTGAGCTCAAGTATGCAGGGTTCGACGGCATCATCATCAAGGGGAAAGCGAAGAAGCCGGTCTACCTGTGGGTGAAGGATGGAAAGGCGGAGCTGCGGGATGCCAAGAACGTGTGGGGCAAGGACACTTACCAGACCGAGGAGATAATCCGGAAGGAGACTGGAGAGAAGTACGCCCGTGTTGCCTCCACAGGTCCAGCCGGAGAGAAACTCTCGCTGATTGCGGGGGTAACGAGTGACCTCACGAGGAATGCCGGCAGAGGTGGTGGCGGGGCAGTCTTCGGCTCGAAGAACCTGAAGGCGGTCGCGGTGAGGGGGACTCAAGGCCTCGAGGTTCCCAACATGGGCGAGTTCATCAAGATGGCCAAGGAGATGCTCCTCAAGGATGTCGTCGAGAACCCAGACCACTCTGGCTCGATAACCGACGGAACCCCGATAATCGTTGACATGAGCCAGAACGCTGCAATCCTGCCCACGAGGAACTGGAGCTCAGGGGAGTTCGAGGGTTCGGCGGGCATCAACTCGGACGCGCTGAAGACGAGGGTTCTGGTGCGCCGCAAGGCCTGCATGGATTGCGGGATCGCGTGCGGAAGCTGGGCGAAGGTGTCCAAGGGCAAGTTCCGTGGAGCCGCGACGGAGGGTCCGGAGTACGAGACCATCGGTCTCTGCGGTTCGAACTGCGGAATCAAGGACATCGAGCCCATCGTGAAGTTCGCAGAGGACTGCGACAGAATGGGCCTGGACACGATCTCGGCCGGGAGCGTCGTAGCGCTGGCGATGGACCTTTACGAGCGCAAGATCATATCAAAGAAGGACACTGGCGGGCTGGATCTGAAGTTCGGGAACGAGGACGCTTACTGCAAGATGCCCGCGATGATCGCCCACAGGCAGCACATCGGAGACGTGTTGGCCGACGGAGCGAAGAGAGCGGCGAAGAAGATCGGCAAGGGTGCGGAGAACCTCATCGCGGAGGCCAAGGGTTCGGAATACCCCGCCTACGACCCACGGGGCTCGATCGGCATGGCTCTTGCATATGCAACCTCTGACAGGGGCGCGGACCACAACAGGGCATGGCCGGTCGCCCAGGATGCGTATGGCAGTGGCGACCCGTGGAACCCTGACGGGAAGGCGGCCATCTGCGTCGAGGACCAGACTAGGACCAGCGTGAAGTGGAGCTTCATCTTCTGTGACTTCTACGCGGTCAGCTTCGGCAACATGGCGAAGTACTACACGGCCGTGACAGGCGTGCGCGCTGACGAGGACTATCTTCGGGCTATCGGGAAGCGTAACTGGAATCTCGTGCGCGCGTTCAATGTGAGGGAAGGCTTCGCAAGGAAGGACGACAACCTTCCTGTTCTCATGGAGAAAAGCCCTCTTCCGAGCGGCAAGACGAAGGGAAAGGCCGTGTCACGCGCGGACTTTGACAAGATGGTGAGCGAGTACTACAAGCTCTGGGGCTGGGACGATCAGGGCAGGCCCACGAAGAAGACGCTGCAGGATGTCGGCCTGGGAGACATAGTGTCAAAACTCCCCCACCTGAAGTAGAGTCTACCAATGGCCAGTTGTGGCGATTGATGTACATGCCTCTGGCCAGTATCGCCTTTTCATTTATTCGATGTCGAGTATAGATACACGAGCAGACGGTATTCGTTAATATATTGTGTCGATTATTATATTGGAAGGGATTCACCTCTTTTCACCACTGCTTTAGTTGGTTTCGAATGCCTCCCAATAGGGGAATCGTAATTGCGATATTTTCAACATAATGGGATAGTTATTCGAATTTCTTCCATAAAGTGCTGCGATAAATTGCATGACAACAACCTGCAAATGCTTGTGTTTGCAAGAATAGAAATAGTATCAGCAACTTACTGTTGAAATGCCGGAGTGAGTCTCTCCAGACTCACCACGCCCGCATGATTGCGAGGGCGTGGCCACTCAGGAGGATGCACTGATGAGCTCCACAAGAAAGTTCGGAATGGTCTTCCATTCCGACAAATGCAATGGCTGCCTGGAATGTGAGAAAGCCTGCGTGAAAGCTCACCCGACCAGCGTAGCCAGTGGAAAGCCGAGGATCAAGGTCAACGAGGAGAACGACAAGTACAAGGCCGTAATGTGCGTTCACTGCGAGACCTGTCCGCCTGGCGAAGTCTGTCCGTCTGCACTGTTCGAGTTCCACAACGAAGGCGACTACTGGACCCTGGACGAGCACAGATGCTTCGCGTGCATGGCGTGCATCCCAAGATGCCCGTACGATGCTGTGTTCTTCGAGGGTGCCTTTGGAGTCGAGACTGCTTACACCTGCGACCTCTGCGCGGGCGATCCTGCCTGCATCAAGGCCTGCCCGAAGGGTGCGTTGACCCTCGACAAGTCTCTGGAGGGTAAGGGATGAGTGAGATGACGGAGAACGAGTCGGTAGCGGAGCCATTGAAGCAGATGAAACCGACCGAAAACCAGGAGAAGGCTAGCGAGAACGCTGAGGAGTTCCCCCTCCCCTCGTGGGTTCCAGAATGGGCTCGGGAGGCTCCCAAGATCGTTGTTCGGGCGCCGGGACCCAAGAGCAAGGAGATCATCAAGATCGACAGGGACTACGTGTCCTACGCCTACGACAGGTGCTTCACTTTCACCATAGACAAGGCCGCGGGCGCAGCCGTCATGGATGCCGATGGAAACGTCCTTTTAGACTTTTCTTCAGGCATAGCAGTCCAAAACGCTGGGTGGACCCACTACAAGGTCTCGAGGGCCATCCAGGAACAGGCTGCGAAGCTCATACACTCCATGGCGAACGACGCGTACTTCGACAAGGAGGCTCACTTCGCCAAGCTGTTGTCCGAGATATCGCCTGGCAGGGCACTGAGGGGAACGTTCTTCGGGAACAGCGGCGCGGAGGCGGTCGAGGCAGCGTTCAAGCTGTCGAGGTACCACACGAAGAGAAGCGAGCATCTGGCGTTCTTCGGATCCTACCATGGAAGGATAGGTGCGGGGCTTTCTCTGACGAGCAAGTTGAAGCTGCGCTACAGTTACGGCCCGCTCGCGCCGGGCATCATATTCACACCCTTCGCCTACTGCTATCGATGCTCTTTCAAGCAGAGCTACCCTGAGTGCGGCCTATGGTGCGTTGACTATATCGAGAACCAGGTGCTGACGATGGGCGGCCCGACGGGTCAGATCGCCTCGATATTTGTCGAGCCCATCCAAGGCGAGGGAGGATATGTTGTCCCTCCAAAGGAGTTCTTGCCGAGGCTTAGGAAGATCGCGGACTCCCAGAATGCACTCCTCGTTTTCGACGAGGTTCAGACAGGCTTTGCCAGGACCGGGAAGATGTTCGCTTGCGAGCACTTCAACACCATCCCTGACATACTCGTCATGGGTAAGGCTCTCGGAGGCGGAGTGCCTCTAGGAGCGATCATCGCGAAGCACGACATCATGAGGAAATGGAGACCCGGGTCCCACTCTTCGACTTTCGGTGGGAATGCGATCACAATGGCCGCTGGCTTGGCCCACGTACAGGCCATCATCGAGGAGAACCTCGCGGATCGTGCGGCAAAGCTCGGGGACTATGCCGTGAAGCTGCTGAAGGAGATGCAGACTCGCCGTGAGATCATAGGCGACGTGAGGGGCAAGGGCCTGATGATCGGAGTCGAGCTCGTCAAGAACCAGTACACGAAGGAGCCGCACGAGGCCACGAACATCCAGGGGAAGTGCTGGAGGGCTGGCCTTATGACAATAACATCGGGTTTCTTCGGCAATGTCTTCAGAATAGCGCCCCCGCTGTGCATATCCAAGGCGCTGCTCGAGAAGGGCTTCGAGATATTCGAGCAGGCGCTGAAGGACGAGGAGGAGTTCCTGAAGATTGGAACCTCGTCCCCGCCGGGATAGATTGACCGCTCATGCACACTTCGGTGTGGCCAGGCCCGAGGTTCCCTACCTTCTCCGCAACTTGGGATTCACGATGTCGTCTATAGCGTCGCCGATCAGGTAGAACGCCATCACCAACGCCACAATGCATAATCCTGGCGGAAGTATCGGCCACCAGTACCTCGCGGAGAATCCGCCGTATTCGTAGGCTTCTTCGAGCATCAGCCCCCAGCTGATGACGTTGGGATCTCCCAGGCCGAAGAAATCCAGGAATGCCTCCATGAAGATCGAGTTCGCGATTAGCAGTACGGTATTGGCGAAGATGAGGGGCAGTATGTTGGGCATGATGTGCCTCCCGACTATTCTGGAACCGCTGGCACCGACACACCTGGCGCGTTGGATGAATCCCCGTTCCTTCACTGACAGCACCTGCGCTCTGACGATTCTGGCAGTTGACGGCCAGCTGACAATCCCTATCACCATGATGACATTCCAGAAGCTGGCACCAAGGATGAAGGATATCACGATCGCAAGGGGGAACCAGGGTATTACTAGGAAGAAATCGGTCGCCCTCATCAGGATTTCGTCGTACCCTCTCCCCAAGTACCCGGAGGCTATACCGATTCCTGTTCCCAACAATAACGATATGAGTGAGGCTAGGAGGCCCACGATGAGCGATGCGATCGCGCCAAAAAGCATCATGCTGTAGACGTCCTTCCCCCGAAAGTCGGTCCCGAGCGGGTGAGTCAAACCCGAGTATGGTGATGGATCAAACGAAGGACGGTGCGGATTCTCCCATCCCATGCCGAAATCGCGGCCGGCCGTGATGTTGTTGCGCGTGCCATTGAACTGTGCCCAAACTGCGACAGAATAGCCGTTCGGATCGACCGCGACCTGTGGATTGGACGCGTCTCCCGTGTCCTCAGTCTCAATGAGAGTCGAAGTGCCCCATCCGGTGAGAGCATAATAGCGATTGGCCCAGATGTCACTGCGGGTGCTGTCGGACTGTTCCCAAACGACGACTGCAATGCCGACATAATTGGCGGCTACCTGCGGACTGTAAGCATTCTCTGCGTTGTCAGTCTCGACAGACAATGGATCTCCCCATCCAGTGTCACCAACGTGGCGGTTGGCCCAGATACTGCTGCGCGTGCCATCGGACTGTTCCCAAACGGCGATGGCGTCACTGCTCTGATAGAATGCGACCTGTGGATTGCGAGCGTCTCCTGCGTTGTCTGTCTCTACAAGCGTTGCAGTACCCCATCCAGTGCCGACATCATAGCGATTGCTCCAGATATTGCTGCGCGTGCCATCGGACTGCTCCCAAACGGCGACGGCATAGCCAGTCTGATTGACGGCGACCTGTGGATTGTAGGCATCTCCTGCGTCGTCAATCTCAATCAGAGCGGAGGTGCCCCATCCTCTGCCAATGTCATAGCGATTGGCCGATATGTTACTGCGCGAGCCATTGAATTCTTCCCAAACGACGACCGCATTTCCAGTCTGATCGACCGCAATCTGTGGATTGTAGGCGTCTCCTGTACTGTCAGCCTCGATGAGCGTTGGAGTGCCCCATCCGGTGCCGACATCATAGTGATTGCTCCAGATATTGCTGTGCGTGCCATCGGACTGCTCCCAAACGGCAATGGCATAGCCACTCTGATCAACAGCGACCTGTGGATTGTAGGCGTCTCCTGTACTGTCGGCCTCGATGAGCGTTGGAGTGCCCCATCCGGTGCCAACAATATAGCGATTGGCCGAGATGTTGCTGCGCGTGCCATCGGACTGTTCCCAAACGGCAATGGCATAGCCACTCTGATTGATAGCGACCTGTGGATTGTAGGCGTCTCCAGCGTCATTATTCTCGATAAGCGTCGAATTGCCCCATCCGGTGCCAACAATATAGCGATTGGCCGAGATGTTGCTGCGCACGCCATCGGCCTGTTCCCACACAGCGATGGCATTTCCGAGCTGGTCGACGGCAACCCGTGGATAAGATGCGTTAATCAGGTTGATATCAATAGCCGCGGGACTGCCCCATCCCCCCGCCTGTAGGTTGAGCTCGCGGAATTCCTTGTCCGGACTGTTGGGATTCTTCACGGTAGAGAGCAAGGGTGCCGTCAAAGCCATCACAACGAAAACGACGAGGAAGCCTAGGCCGATCATCCCTCCAATGCTTCTTCTGTATTGCGCCCAAAATTTGCGTAGATTCTTCACGTACAGATTGAGCTTCTCCCTGCTCGATTCGGACAGTCCCCTTCGGGTTGTGATGGTCAAACCTTCACCCTCGGGTCGAGTCTGAAAAGTAGCATGTCGGCAATGAGGTTAGCGACGAGGACAGCCACTATCTCGAGCAGAAATGCCGTCTGGAGCATCGGGTAGTCTCTGCCCCAGACAGCCTCCCAAGTAAGGTATCCCAGGCCCTTGTAGGTGAACACAATCTCAATCATAATGGACCCGCTCAGTACCCAACCTACGTTCAGAGCGATGACCGTAACCACCGGCAGCATGGCGTTCGGCATCGCATGTCGCTTGAGGATTTCGCGTCCCCTCAGCCCCTTCGCAACTGCGGTCACCATGTAGTCCTCTGTCAGGACGTCAATCAGCGAACTCTTGGTGATTATAGAGAAGACAGCGATCGTCTCAATCACCAGCGCGATCAAGGGAAGAAGCAAATGCTGGAGCCTGTCCAATGTCTTACCTAGCGGACCGTATAGAGTGTAGTCTTCGCTTGTGGTTCCGTGGCTTGGCCAACTTGGGAAGTAGTTCACAGTTACCATCAACATGACCAGCGCGAATAGGAAGGTGGGCATGCAGTAGAACACCAGCGAGAACGTGCTCAGGACCTTATCGGTGGCCTTCCCCCTGCGCCAGGCACTCTCCCGTCCGAATACCACTCCGACAACGATTGACATCACAGTGCCCGTCCCCACTAGGACCAGGGTGTTGGCGGTGGCCGGCAAGAGCATGTCTATGACATCGGTGCCCGGATAGCCGTACGACTCCCCGAAGTCACCGGATAGCAGCTGCCTCATGTAGATGACAAACTGAGTGAAGAGCGGCTCGTCCAATCCATAGTACTCCGTCAACCTCTCGCGGACCTCCGGGCTCGCTCCTTTCTGAATAATCACGTCGGTAGGGTCCCCAGGCAGCACCCTGAACAGCAGGAAATTGAAAGTCAGGATGAGGAAGACGGTTATCGCCAGATACACGAGCCGTCTCGCAGTGTAGGCCGCGAAATTCTGTGGCACGGTCCTCTAGACCTCCTTCCGGTCACTGAACTCCTGAAAGCAGGACACGCCTCGCTTCAAGGCATCCTCACCCTACGGAAGTTGGACGTCCTCTTCCTCCTTCCGTCCTCCCTTCCTTCTCATCATCAGGAGGACCAAGGCAATGACGACTACCGCAATTATCAGGCCAGCTGCAGCGCCCAACACTACCGCACTGACACCGCCACCTCCGTCACCGTCGCTGGGCTCGCCAGGGATTAGGTCGAACCAGAGAGGATTTGCGCCCCAGTAGTTCGATATGCTCCTGTAGGGATGCGCGGCCCAGTCTCCCCAGTTGGAGAAAGTGTCCGTTCTCCATGCATAACAGCCGTAGGGATACACTGTAACGATGAAAGCGCAGTCGTTGTACATGATCTCCTGGCAGTTCTTTATAGCCTCAGTCCTTTTTGTGCGGTTCTGTTCGACAACCGAGACCGAATAGTTCTCGTCATATGCGGCGCTAGAGTACCAAGTTTCAGACCATCCTCCGATAGACTTGGTGGATTGCGTATACAACAGGTAGTTGGGGTCCGGGTCGCCACTCCAGTAGGTCATCGCGATTTCGAAGGCCCCGCCGTAGACTTGGGTATTCCACTGGGCCGTGTCAACGAGGGATATCTCAATCTCGATGCCGATTTTCTTCCAGTCGCTTCTCATATACTCGGCCGTGGCTTTGTCCTCGAAGAGCTCCTGCTCGACTAGGACCGGATACGACAGCCTCGTCTTCTGGGCTACTGATCCGTACGGGTGCCCAATGGGAGCCACCCTGTATTCCCCGTCCCACACATATCCTGCGTCGTCAAGAATCATGTTGGCCTTCGCGAGGTCATACTCTAGGACCTCGGCTCCAGTCGGCTCCCAGTACCATTCGCCGTAGAGCGGAGACAGTATCGTGGATCCGGTCTGTGCCAAACCCATGTAAACCTGGTCCCTGATGAATGACTTGTTTGTTGCGTGCGCCATTGCCACTCTGACGGCTGGGTCCTCCCTGGTTGGGTTGCCATACGAACTGACTTGGTTTATGGCAATCTCGACGGAATAGGATGTGCACACAAGGCCCGCGTGCGTGTCTATCGGCGCGTCGGGATGTTCCGACAGCCATGTCAGCAGGTTCTTGTAGTTCGGAGCGGAATAGAATCCAACATCGAGCTCTCCTCTCTGGATGTCGCTGACCATCGCTGCTGGCTCCAGGTAGAATTCGAGGATGAGCCTGTCAAAACTAATCTCCCCGAGATGGTAGTCATGGTTGGTCATCAGGATTAGCCTCTCGCCACTCAGGAACTCATCATAAGTGTTCTCAGTGCACATGAACGGGCCCGTGCCAATCGGAAGCTCGTTCGCGTAGGAGAATGATGCCTCAGCTGGGTCGATCAAGCTCCAGACGTGCTTGGGCACTATGGGCACAACGACAGCATCTCCAAATGAACAAGGAGATGGATTGTCGTCCAAGTCCTGGAAGTGGATTCTGACTTTGTAGTCATTGATCTTCTCCACGTCGCGCACCAAGGCTGTGTACGGCTGGAACGCCCAGAACTGGTCGAAGTACGGCCCCGTCTGGAGGTCGAATGTGAAAACCACATCGTCTGCGGTGAAGGGTTCCCCATCGTGCCAGGTCGCATTCGTAGTCAGATTGAATTCCCACACCGAGCCGACTGGTTCTATGTCCTGGATCACCCACCAACTCAACGCCAGGCCTGGCGAAGGATTTCGGTCCTCGTCTACCGAAACAAGGTAGTCATAGACAAGACCATAGAAGATGTACGCGTTGTCGTTGACTCCGATGAACGGGTTGATGCTGTCGATGGGCTCCATCAAACCGATCTTCAGAGTGATTAGATCGGCGGCGGTTTGGCCAGGGACACCCAATGTCGAAAAAGGCAATGCCAGAAGCGCAGCCAGGCACAGCGCAACACACGAGCGAATAGGTTTTGCCGAGAAGTGATCTTCTACTGTTGGTTCTCCATGACCGAGACGAATAGCACGAATTCCAGTTGACAGAATCCCACGAATCCTCCAAAGTGGTTCAGGCCGGTCCCTTCCGCCCTAGTGAACCCTAAAGGGCCGGAGTAGCATAATCTTTTCTCTCCCTGGCTTCAGTGAGTCAGAGGCTCAGACTCTGCGAATATCAAGGGCAAACTGCTGTCGCTTAGTGTTGCTAGCTCCACATTCGGCCATCATGTTGCAGTTGGCTTGACTGGTGCATTCGAAGATGGACTAGTTGCCTATCAGATTCGGCTCTTCGAGAACGCATGCAATATCACCGAAAATGCTCTGGGCTGCAGAGGCAGATGGTCGGCGTGAGGGTTCCTATGGTTTTCATGCTGGCCATGCATGAAGTCGCTCTTTGCCCTGTGGAAATCAATTTATAGGGCGAATCCATTGAGCGCGACAATGGCAGACGAAGAGGTTGCAGAATTTCAGAGAAGACTGTTAATGTGGATCTCAGCTGCCCTCTTGATCGCGGGCATTGCCCTGTATTGGGCCTGGGGGATCATGTACGAGACCTGGTATCCTTTCACCCGCGAGAACATCGGAATTTACACGGTGTTCGTCCCGCTGATCGGTTTCGGTATTCTTGGCCTGCTTCTTTATTCGAGAAGACCATCGCCGTCGCAGTGACTGGTCATAACTACATGGCCTTCGCCAAATACACCGGAGCTTTTGTTGGCTTGCCGCATACTACGCACTTGCCTGAGAAATCCTCGTTGAGCGCAGGTGTTCCTAGGATGTTCATGTCCGACTTCGCCTCGATCACATGACCGCACTCCTCGCCTCCGCACCATCCCGTCCTGATCATCTTCTCCGGCAGTTTCTCGAGGGATTCCACCGTCACGAGGTTCCGCGTCATGTCTTCCTCGGCGCGCCTGAGCATGTCGCCAGATATCTCCGCGAGCACCCCCTTCACCGCAGCGGCCATGCCTCTCCTGTCTCTGAGGGATTTTTCTTTAGTATCTCTGCGCACGAGGGTGACCTTCTCCTTCTCAATGTCCCTTTTGCCGAGCTCGAGCCTCAGGGGGACTCCCTTGAGCTCCCAATCGTAGTACTTGACCCCGGGGCGGACATCTCGCTCATCGAGGTGAACTCGGATGCCCTCCGCTCTCAGCTCCTCGAAGAGCGTCCTCGCCTCCTTGTTGATCCGCTCCGTCTCCCCCTTGGCCAGGACCGGCACAATGACGACCTGGGTGGTGGCAATATCCGGCGGAAGCACGAGCCCGCTGTCGTCTCCGTGGACTGCCACAACTGCTCCTACGAGCCTTTCGCTCATGCCGAACGTGGTCTGGTGTACGTACCTGTGTTCGCCCTTTTCGTCCTCATACTTGATATCGTAAGGTTTTGAGAAATTCTGCTCGTACTGGTGGATGGACCCCAGCTGTAGGCTGCGTCCGGAAGGCAGGACAGTGTCGATCCCGACCGAGTACTTGGCCCCTGGGAACTTGTCCCAGTCAGTCCTCTTGAGGAGCTTGTAGGCCAGGCACCATCTCTTAGCCAGTCTCTCGAGTATCTCATAGTTCTCGCGAACCTGCCTCTCAGCATCTTCGAGGTCTGCATGACAAGTGTGTGATTCAAAGAAATGAATCTCCCTGACCCTGATGAAAGCTCTTGTCTGCTTCGTCTCGTACCTGAACGTGTTGACGATTTGGTAGGTCTTGAGCGGGAGGTCCGCGTGCGATCTGATCCAGAGGGCAAAGAGGGGGTACATTGCGGTCTCGCTGGTGGGTCTTAGCAGAAGCTTCACGTCGAGCGGGTTCAGGCCTGCGTGCGTGACCCAGAAGACCTCGGCATCGAACCCTTTGATGTGGTCCTTCTCCTTGGCGAACTGGTCCTCCGGGATGAGGAGGGGGAAGCACACTTCCTGGTGGTTCGTTGCGTCAAAACCCTCTCGGATGTGGGCATCGATGGCCTGCATCATCTTCCAGCCATAAGGGGTCCATACGTTCATGCCCTTGATTGGATAGCGCTTGTCGGTCAGGTTGGCCTTCTCAACGATTTCGTTGTACCACTCGCTGAAATCCTCTGCCTTCTTCATGTCAGGGTCGAGAATCCTGGGGAGACTTATGTAGCTTTTGGTGTGTCCACACTCAATCCCTTGCGGTTCTGGCTATCTCGGGGCTGACTGATATGCAGGTCGTCGGGTTCTCGATGGTGTCTGTCGAGCAAATCTCATCACAGACGCCTTTCAGGCGGTCGAGGGCGTTCGCCGCGAAGACCCCGTGCGTGCAGACCGCGAATATCCTGGCCGCACCCTGTTTCCTCAGCTGTTCCGAGGCCTTCACGATGGTGCTCCCCGTGGATATGATGTCATCGACGATCGCGACCTTCTTGCCGCGCACGCCGAGGTTCTTGGGAGTCATCTGTACTGTCTCGCCGTCCAGCCGCTCCTTGACCAGGAAGTCCGCCTCGCAGTTGACGACATCCGCAACTCTCTTTGCGTGGTCCTTACGTCCCTCGTCTGGGGACAGTACCAGCTCGATGCCTTTCCCCTTGAGGTGTTTGCCTATCTGCGGATAGGCGGCGACATTCTTGGCGGAGATGTCATCGAACCAATCGATAACGCTCGGAGCGTGTACGTCAACGGTGATGAACTCGTCGGTGTTGGCCTTGATCAGGCGGGCGAGCGCACGCGCGCTAATCGGCTCACCGGGCTTGAACTGCTTGTCCTGCCTGGCGTAGCCGAAGTAGGGAACAACAGTGGTCAGAGAAGAAACATCGAACTCGCGCACGGCGTCCTGCAACAGGAACAGCTCCATGATGTTCCTATCTGGCCATGCGGTCTGCACCAAGAATACATCGGAGTCGTCGAGTTCCTCCTCGATTCGCACATAACATTCGTCATCTGGGAACCGCTTGATCTCCACCCTAGCCAGCTCACACCTCAGGCATTTGGCCAATTCCTTGGAAAGCAGTTTGGATGCCGACCCCCCTACGACGAACATGGTCCCGGCGCTCGAAATGACTTCCATTCTCATATAGGTTGACTGAGCTGAGGGCTGTCAATTCCTGAGAAAAGAATTAATAGAGTCTAGGTTGTTATTCCAACCAGCAGAGATGGGATGCAGTTGAATTCGGGTATGGACCAGTCGTACGCATATCAGGCGTCACCTTCCACGCAGGCAGCATATCCCGAAGCGGAGCAGCCTCATCCAGAGGCAGCTCCAAGAAGGGAGGCACATTCGCGGAAACGATCTCATGCCTCAAACGGACTCGAGCCGGTTGGCATGATCTACGGCAACGTCGGCACCACTAGGTTCAGCTGTGGCGTCACGGCGGGCCTGGAGAAGATGGAATATGTCCAGGTCGAGCATGACCAGATCGGATTCGTATTGGGACAGGTATCTGAGATTGAGAGGAAGACCAACCTCACTATCGATGGCGTCGAGGAGATGAGAAAGGGCACTCCAGTTCAGATAGACGAGAAGGAGGCCGCCACAATCTCGATCATAGGGTACCGCGATGACAGGAACCTGCTCCAGACTCCCAGAACACCTCTCAAGGCAGGCACAATCGTCTACAGAGCCACTGATGACCTGATAAAGAAGATAATCGGAATTGAGGAGCACATGGACACGGGCGCCTACATAGGGCTCCTCTCAGGCCACGACGTCAGAGTCGAGCTCAACATCAACACGATGGTCCAGAAACACGTTTGCATTCTGAGCAAGACTGGCGGTGGCAAGTCGTACTGCTCCGGCGCCTTGGTAGAGGAGCTGATGAAACACAACGTCACCGTGTGCGTCATAGATCCGCATGGCGAGTACTGCACCATGAAGCACAAGGGAAGCGTCAAGAAGACCACCCGTGATTTCGGCGTTGCTCCGCGTGGATATGACGACAAGATCGTGGAATTCGCGACCGACACGAACATCAACAAGGGCGCAAAGCCCCTGAAGTTCACACTTCACAACCTCGACCCGAGAGAGATCCTGGGCCTGACCAACATCAAGAATGCAAGGGTTTTCCTCACGATGCTGCGGAAGACCATTGACATACTCAAGGAGACCAAGGACAACTACTCGATCAACGACATCATAGCGGTCCTGGAGTCCAATCAAGAAGCTTCCAGCGGGACACTTATCAGCGAGCTCGAGTACCTGAACGAGATAGAGGTCTTCGCGGACCAAGGGACGAAGATAGACGAGCTGATCCAGAAAGGCAAGACCACTATAATCAACCTCAGAGGGACCCCCCCGGACATCCAGGAACTCATCGTGAACAGGGTGGGAAACGCCCTGTTCGAGCTCAGGAAGGTCGGAAAACTGCCACCGATGATGTTGGTGGTGGAGGAGGCCCACAATTTCTGCCCTCAGCAGGGGCTAGTGGCCTGCTCCAAGGTGTTCAGGACGATCGCATCAGAGGGCAGGAAGTTCGGCTTGGGCCTTACAATCATCACACAGCGAGCCGCGAAGGTAGACAAGAACGTGCTGAGCCAGTGCAATACACAGATCATCCTCAAGGTGACGAATCCCAACGACCTGAAGGCCATCGCTGCCTCCATCGAGGGGCTGACAGAGGGCATGGAGGACGAGATTCAGCGGCTCCCCATTGGCAGTGCCATCATCACGGGCGGAGGGCTCGCTTTCCCGCTGCTTGTCGAGATCAGGCCCAGGGAGTCGAAGCACGGCGGAGAAAGCGTTGAGGTCATCCCTTCGAGAAGGATGTAGAGATGGTCTCCAGCGAGTGCGTTCTTACCGATGACAAGGTTCGGAGGTACATATCGATCACCTCAGAGGCCCTTGGGAAGCTCAGGATCGCAGCTCCCGACCGTTCGTTCGGGAGGAAGCTCGCCGATGACTTCCTTAACATGGCCAAAGCTTATCACGAGGACGCCAGGACGTTCGCATCGAAAGGGGATATGGTCAACGCATTCGCGTGCGTCAACTACGCGCACGGATGGCTTGACGCGGGCGCGCGGATCGGGCTCTTCGATGTCGGCGGAGATGACAGGCTCTTCACGCTGTATGAGTGACATTGCTGGGTCAACGGTTGGATGCGCCTCATACGGGTAATCCAACGATAAATCTAGAAATAGGGAATATCCTACTGACATCCGACCCTAACAAGAGGAGGATTCACCATGGCCGAAGTCAAGCTCGTCCCAGCAGTATGCCCGAGATGTGGGGCGGATCTGAAGCTTCCGGAAGATCTCACAAAGGCCCACTGTGTTTACTGTGGGGCGGAGTTCCTCGTCTCTGGAGCACCTGAGAGAAAGCGAGTCCAGTGTGGGGTATGCAAGGGAGCCGGTAAGCTGGAAGTCTGCTATTCGTGCCACGGTTCCGGACGTTGCACGTGGTCTTTCTCGGCCCAGACCCAGGGTGGTCTGAGCGGACCTGTGCTCACATCTCACTGCAGCAGCGGCCACTGCTCCGCCTGTGGAGGAACGGGCAGGATCTTGTTCAGCAGGTGTATGGCTTGCGGTGGCACGGGTCATTGTCCAGAGTGCCGGGGAAGCGGAAGGTGCAAGGTGTGCGCTGGCATCTCGATGTTGCCCAACCCAACAGGATCGATTCGATGCAGGACCTGTGGAGGAGATGGCTTTGTCGACGCCAGCGAGGCAGAAGCCAAGACTCCCGAGAAGTGCCCCTCGTGCAATACTCCATGGGCAGTTGATGGCGTGTTCTGTTCGAAATGCGGTCACCCCAAGACGTGTCCGCGGTGCGGGATTCATTGGGAAGCCAATGCGAATTTCTGCAATCACTGCGGCTACAGAAAAGGGGTTCGGAGATAGGGGCTAGGTCAACCTGGGTCCCCTGGAATCCACCAAGCATGCAAAGGTCTGGCCGAAATCGTCGAGAATCCTGGCGAGGCCCCTTGAGTCTCCGATGGCAAACACCGAGTTGCCCAGCATTGCCATGCTCGAGGATCCCAGCTTCGAGGACGCGTTCATAGCTTCTCGGACGCGGTGCGACGCGAGGCCGGATTCGAGAGCAAAGGAAGCGGAGAGCTCCATGAGTCTCCCCAGGCTCCTGTCCGAAACGATGGCATCAACCCGCCTTGCGCCAGCCCTGTTTATGGCCGCCCTCTTCGCAGGGTCGGATAAGACGCTTTTCGTCAGGATTCTTCTGCCGATCACAGCAAGGACTACCTCCGGGGTTCCGCCTATCCGCAACACCTCTCCTCGAGGTGGGAGTCCTGGCTTTCTTCGAACAGTGATTCCCCCACGGTACAGCGCCGATACGTCTCCGAGTCCGCTCCCACATCGAATCTCCGCAACATGAGCTGCCTCGAACGCGCGCTGCCTGTTCTCTCCGAGAATGTCCGACAATGCGAGTGATGCCGACAGTGCGCCCGCCGCGCTCATGCCAAGTCCTTGGCTCTGGGGGAGGTCAAGTTGTGTTGATATCTTGATTGACTGCCTGCGATTCCCCAGAAGATACTTCACGGCAGCTTTGGTCACCGGTGCCCGGCTTGACCTGCCGTCAAGCTTGACTTCGATTCTCTGCTTCTCGTCTTCCTTGGCCGAGACATGTGATGTCGCCCCAAGCGACAGGCACATTCCTGCACCGCGTGAGCCCATGGAGAGTATCTCTTCAGAAGGGCATATTTCGAAGAATCCCGTGACATGCCCTGGACAGAATGCCGATGACCTCATCACATCATCCTTGCGACCGAGTCTAGGATCCTGTCCGCGATCTCGTACTTGGTGCCTTCGAGCCGCTCGACCGTTCCGTTCTTGTCTACAAGGATAACGCGGGTCCACCCGCGCTTCACATGCTCGACGCTGTTAGCTACAACAAGTGAACAGCGAGATCTCTCGAGCAATTGGAGCGATTGCCTTACGAGCTCCTCGTCCTTCACCCCCGCCTGGGCTTTGAATCCCACCAACAGTCTGGCCTTCATATCTCCGATTAGTTTCGGATTTCTTCTCAGGACCAAAGTGATACTCTCCTTGTCTGAGGAGATCTTGCCTCTGACCTTCTTTGGCGAGTAATCAGACACGGCCGCAGGGAAAAGAACGACGTCGTGCCTGATCTTCTTCGACATCGTAGCTAAATTGCTGAAACTCGAGAACCTGGTGGTCTTCAAGTAATCAGGTATCTCGACATCACATCTCCCCATCCAAAGATCGACATTGGCTCCTCTCTCGTAGGCCGCCCTCGCGAGCTCAATTCCCGTCTCCCCCGAGCTCCTGTTCGTCACGACCCTTATGTCATCGATGGGTTCCTCGGTGGAGCCAGCGATCACCAGGACCCTCTTGCCCACGAGATCTCTCTTGCCGACCGCGGATATCACGGACGAGACGATGTAGTCTATCGAAGGCATTTTGGCTTTCGATTCATCCGTCTTGGGGGTGAGGACCAGGACTCCTATGCTGCGGAGCCTCTCGATGTTCTTCTGGAGGATGCTGTGCGCCAACATCGTTCCGTGCATGGCAGGAACCACAATCATAGGGATCTTGCTGCCGAGCGCCGTTGTGGCGAAGGTTGTGACTGAGGTGTCATCTATTCCACATGCGATTTTCGAGATGGTGTTGGCAGTTGCAGGGGCTATCAGCAACAGGTCTGCCTTGTCGGGCACATCTCCACAGAAGGCAACGTGCTGGACCCTTCCGTCGATCTCGATCGTCACAGGCTTTCCGGTGGCGAACTCGAGCGCCCATGGGTGTATGATCGTCTGCGCATCTTTCGACATGACCACATGGACTTCTGCGCCGTTCCTGATCAGCTCGCGGCAGAGCTTCACGGTCTCAACCGCAGCGATGCTCCCGGTGACTCCGAGTACTATCTTGCGCCCCTTGAGTTTGTTGCTCTTGGACCCTCTGATGTTCTCTGCTGGGTGCATGTCGTCCCTCATGACAGTTCATGGCGTCTTAAATGTTCCTCTCTTCGATGAGGCTGAGAACCTGCTCCACGATGGTGTCGATATCCTGACGGGCATCGACTTTGACGATGGATCGGTCGAGCCTGGCGAGCTTGAGGTAATTCCTGTGGACTTCGCGGAGAAACCCCTCTTTCTCGAACCTAGAGAGCTTCTTCCTCTTCGCGATGCGAAGTAGCCCAAGCTTGGGAGGGATTGTGAGAAGCACTGTCAGGTCGGGGTGCAGGGATATGCCCAGGTTCGATCTGAGAAGCCATTCGAAGGCGTCGCCTTCGAAGACATCCCTAAGACGGACGGCCTGATACGCCACCGTGGAGTGGTAGTACCTGTCACACACCACCAGTTTCCCATGGCTTATCTTCCTGGATATCTCGAGCGTGTGCTGGGCGCGATCTGCCATGAAGAGGAGTGCGTCTGTGTAAGGGCTTGTCTGCGCCTTGTCCCCCTTCCTGACGGCCATGCCCAGCCAGGAATTCGTGGGCTCTTGCGTCAGCCAGGCCCTCTTGCCGAGCCTTGCTGCCACGAGCTCGGCAACCGTGGATTTTCCGCATCCGTCAATGCCTTCCAGGACAACAAGCCCCGACATGATATTCAAGTCGAATTAGGCCCTTCCGTAGATAACCTTTCCCAAAGGCCTTAAAACGCCCCATCCAGTAGACTATAAGTACAGACAATCACGTTATGGCCTGAATCTGGTGGGATCCTGGCAGTCGCATATGTGCTGATTACCACTGCTACAGGGAAGGAGCATAGCGTTCTCGAGCAGCTCAGGACCATCCCTGGACTGTCCGAGGTACACCAACTATTTGGTCAGTTCGACTACATAGTCAGGATGGAGACGAAGGACTACGATGTGCTCTGTGATGAGGTCATCGGCAAGATCAGGACCATACCTGGTGTGACGAGCACCAGAACCTTGATCTGTGCCAGATTCAAGCGCGGGTGACACCGGTTTCCTGTCTGGCAGGCGCCTCCTTCTTCTCGAGGTAGTCGCGCCAGCTGAATATCATGTCCCTCGCGGCCTTTGCCTCGTTCAGCCTTCTCCTGGCCGTGTTGTGAGGAGCGGTCCTCAGAAGCTCAGGGTCTTCCTTAAGAATCGCCTTGCACGAATCTGCGAACCTGTCCAGAGTCTCCTTGGTTTCCGACTCCGTGGGCTCGATCATGATGGCTTCGTCAACAACCAGGGGGAAGTATATCGTAGGTGCGTGGAACCCGTGGTCCAGGAGGCGTTTTGCGAAATCAATGGTCCTCAGCCCCTTCGCTTTTAGTGGGCGGCCGCTGAGCACGAATTCGTGTTTCCTCAGGTCCCCGTACGGGAGCTCAAAATCGTCCTTGAGGCGCTCCTTGAGGTAGTTCGAATTCAGGACGGCGTTTTCTGAGATTGAGGTGAGTCCATTGCCGCCATTCATTCGAATGAACGCATACGCGCGCACGAGCACAGCGTAGTTGCCGAAGAACGCCCTTACCTTCCCGATGCTCTTTGGCCGATCATAGTCAAGGGAGAACTGGCCGTTCTGCTCCAGGATTCTCGGCACGGGCAGGAATTCCTCCAGCTTGCCCTTGACTCCAACGGGACCTGCGCCGGGCCCTCCGCCACCGTGAGGAGTCGCGAAGGTCTTGTGCAGGTTGAAATGCACGATGTCGAAATCCATCTTGCCCGGCGAAGTCTTCCCCATGATCGCGTTGAGGTTCGCGCCGTCATAGTAGAGGAGCGAACCCGAGTCGTGGATAATCCCGGCAACCTCCTTCACGTTCTTCTCGAAAAGTCCGAGCGTGTTCGGATTGGTCAGCATAAATGCTGCTGTGTCCTTCGACACCGCCGCCTTCAGAGCTTCTGTGTCCACGAGCCCTTCCCTGGACGGCAGCTCCAGGACGTCATAGCCTACCATCGCAGCGCTTGCAGGATTGGTGCCGTGCGCGGAGTCCGGGACTATGACCTCTTTCCTGACCTCGCCATTCGCTTCATGGAATGCACGCACAATGTGTACGCCGGTGAACTCGCCCTGCGCCCCGGCAGCCGGCTGCAGCGATACCGCGTCCATGCCAGCTATTTCGCACAACAGCCTCTCAAGCTCGTACATGAGCCTCAGAGAGCCTTGGATCGTGGATGGATCCTGAAGCGGGTGCATGTCCGCGACAGTCTTCCAGGTGACGATTTCGTCGCATATCTTGGGGTTGTACTTCATCGTGCAAGAACCGAGCGGGTACATCCCGTTGTCCACACCGAAGTTCATCTGGGACAGGTTTACGAAGTGCTTGACGACGTCCCTCTCCGTGAGGTCGGGTATGCCAAGATCTTCCCTGACCATATCCATGGGCAGGTAGCCACCCAGCGTTGGGTCGAACGGCTCTTCGTCCTTCGGCCTGTCACAGCCTTCGAAGATCAAAGGAACCTCGTGTAGTGCCTGGTGGTATCTCATGCCATCTCCTCCAACGCCGCGAGCAACCGATCGTGATCTGACTCGGAGTGCATCTCCGTGGTTGCATACAGCGCACAGTTCTCCAATTCGGGGAACTGTGGGTCAAGTTCCAGGCCTCCGTGAATGCCACGGCCCAGCAATCCCTCATGAATCTCCTTCGAGCTGAGCTCAGAGCTGACGACAAACTCGTTGAAATGCGGCCCCCGGAACTTCGGTGACACAAAGCCCTTGACGGTGCTGATTCTTCGGGACAGAGATCGCATGTTCTCCACATTTGTGGCCGCAATCTCCCTTAGCCCATTCCTGCCGACAAGAGCGAGGTAGGCCGCGACAGATACGGCAAGCAGCGCCTCATTCGTACAGATATTGGACGTAGCCTTGCTCCGTCTGATGTTCTGTTCCCTCGTCTGAAGAGTCATGCAGAACGATTGCTGGCCCTCGGCGTCCGTGGTCATGCCTATGAGCCTGCCCGGCATCTTCCGCACGTGCTCCTCCTTGCAGCAGAACAATCCGATTGTCGGTCCACCCAGGTTCATGGGGCAGCCGAATACCTGAGCATCCCCCACGACGATGTCGGCTCCCAATTCCCCGGGGGGTTTCAGGAGGGCCAGAGCCATTGGATTGACTCCTACGACCATGACCTTGTCCTTCAGGATTCTGCGAATCTCGCCGATCTGGGTTTCGATCGGACCAAAGAAGTTGGGCGTTTCGAAGTAGAATCCGGACACATCTCCTGCCACTTTCGCTGAGAGGTCATTCAAGTCGACGAGGCCGGTTTCGGGATGGTACATCACCTCTGCAAGTTCTATGTCCGCGCCTCTTGCATAGACCCTGGCTACATCCTTCTTCTCCGGACTGACAGCTCGGCTTATCAGGAATCTCTTGCCAGCAGATATCCTGTGGCTCATCAGTATGGCCTCTGCCAGGGCATTCGATCCATCATACATGCTCGAGTTGACTACGTCCATCCCTGTCAGCTCGGTCATGAATGACTGGTACTCGAATAGCGCCTGCAGCATTCCCTGGCTTATCTCGGGCTGGTACGGAGTGTAGGCAGTGATGAACTCAGATCTTGATGTTATCGTCCGGACTGCAGCTGGTATGTGGTGGTTGTATATTCCTCCACCCAGGAAGCAAGGCATCGAGGATGCAGGCACATTCTTTGACATCACGGCATCGAGTTCTCTTCGCAGTTCGATCTCAGATAGTCCCTCCGGGATGTTCAGGCCGCTGATTCTGACCTTGGGAGGTATGTCCTTGAAAAGCTCCTCGACGGATTTCAGGCGGAGGTAGTTCAGCATCTCCAGCGAGCATGAGGAGAGTGCCATGCTCGTTTGATTGGGTTGCTACTCTAAATCCTTTTTCCCCCAACCCGCGTTCAAATCACAGTCTGAATCTGCGGAGCCGATGTGCTTGAGGTATGCCTTCCCAGAGATTGGGGCATCTCATCGGTCCTTCTCTGGTGATTTGCTGCGCAGTCGTTCCAGATAGGAGGGCAGGCTCTCTATGTCCCGGACTTCCTTCGCGGAGACGAGCGCAATCCGTGAACGTATCTTCTCGTTAGCCCGGACTCCATTGGCGCTGAGTCCCTCCTTCAGGGCACGCGCTAGTTTCCCTCCACGATGATCTAGATCTGTCAGTATGATTGCCTCTCTGAATTCCATAGATATCTGTTCGCAGAACTGGAAGATCGACACTCCCTTGTTCAACGGGAGGACGTTGTGAACAACTCCGATCCTGCCGAGTGCCTGGACGTCCCTTCTTCCCTCGACGATAACCGGGACCGTCTCGCTGAGGTCAATGAGCTCATCAATCACGGTCTGCATGTCCTTCAGCCGTTCGAGGAGCTTCTCGGGAGACGGCATTCATCTCCCTCCCAGCAGTCTCCTGATCGAGGCAGGATCCACTGGCACGTGGACCTGTTTCCTCGACGATTTCCTCCCCTTCACGATCGAAATCGACTTCTCAGGAACGGAGAGCCATGCCGAAACGAACCTGATCAGCTCGTCGTTCGCCTCTCCCTTTCTCGGCTCGGCAGCTACTCTTATGTGGATTGACCCTCTCCACTTGTTAACGCCAACTAGCGACGTCTCAGCCGCCCCGGCCGTAACCTCGACAATCAGAATCGAACCGTCCTCAGCTGGGACAACGCACTCTCTGCTCGTCATACTCGGTCGCCATGTTGAAGCAGCACGGCAATCGCGTTTTGCTGCATGTAGTGGAGGGAGTTCACAAACATAAAATACGTCTCCGTTGTATGCTATGGTTTGATGGCCGGCGAGAGGGGGGATATGAGCTATGAGGACATCATGGGCCTCTTCAGACAGGAGAACAAATCCGCTCAGCTCACGAAGGTCGATCATGCACTTTATGAGAAGATACGTTCGTATATCAAGACCTTGAGGAAAGGAAGCGAACGAGAGCTGGCACTGAACCCCATGTCTCAGGCTAGCATGATGCTGAACGATCAACTCAAGAAGGCAATCGAAAAGGCGAAGCGGGTTTACGAGCTGAGGCTCAGGAAGATATCGCTGCTTGCGCTGCGCAGGGTGGCAGGCGACAACCCGGACACGTCGAACCTTACGCCGGACGAGATCGTGCTGTATGAGAGCCTGACCTCCGTCCTGGGAGCGCACAAGGACTCCAATTCCGACTTCGAGGAACTCGGGCCCAGATTCTCCGTGCCCAAAGATGTCGCAGTCCTTCCGGAGGCCCCTACCAAGAAAGTATGTGAGGCTAAGGAGGCAGGGGCAAACGAGTTGGAGGCCGCGCATGACCTGGTGCTGGTCAGGGTCCTCGAGGACGTCCCGACGTTTGCTGGCGTGGACAAGGACTACAAGCTGAGAAAGGAAGACATCGTGTCCCTGCCAAAGGAAATCGCCAACACACTAGTATCGCATGGGAAGGCCAGGATTGTCGGATCAGCTTAGCCTGTGTGGCCCGCTGCTGCATCCATGCTCAGACACCTCGACGCTCGGTTTCACGCCTCGTGCCTCAAGGCTCGTCTCCACAACTAGTCTTGCCTTCTCCGGAGTGTTGTTCTCTCTGCTGAGATGTATCAGTACCACCTTCTTTGTCCTGTCGTCCGCAGCCTTTGATGAGAGGATTGCAGCATCGCGGTTCGACAGATGTCCGTGGTCACTTCGAATCGCCTTCTTGAGGAAATCAGGATAGTTACCAGCCGTCAGCATGTCGTCGTCGTAATTGGCCTCGACCAACATCAGTCCGCAATCCGTCATGTGCTTAGTGACGAGAGGGGTAACGCTTCCGAGATCCGAGGCGATGCCGACCTTCGCTGTGCCTGAGGACACGGTCAGCGCAATAGGATCAGCTGCCAGGTGACGGACTTTGAAGGGAGTGAAGCCTAGCCGCCCGACTGAGAAAGGCTCCTTCGGTGTGATGTTCCTAGTCTCGAGCCCGTTCAGCGTCACGAGCGCGAGGGTGCCGCGTGTTCCCAGGACCGGAACTCGATACTGCGTGCAGAATCTCCTCGCCCCTCTCACGTGGTCTGTATGTTCGTGGGTCAATACGACAGCCTCAATCTGAGTTGGCTGCACGCCGAAGCTTGACAATCTGCGCTCCAGGTCGCGGCACGAAATCCCTGCATCGACCAGCACGTTGGACCCAGAGCCTGAGACAAGTATTGAGTTGCCGATGCTCCCGCTACTTAGAACCGCGACGGATATCTCGTGCATCCAGTTGTGAGGAATGGTGATTGCGGCTTAAACCCTTCCCATCGTCAGTCTGCGGTAGCGACTGGACTATTTTATGTAGTAGAATCCTATTGCCCCTCAAAATCAGCACTAGGGCACACGCGATTCAGGGATCTCCCCCATGCCCCGGAGTGTGGCACCATGGTTTCGAAGAAGAGCATGCTGAGGGTTTTGGACAAGAGCGATGTTGAGGCAGTTCACGGAGCGACAATGACAGTCCTCAGTATGACAGGCGTGTTTGTCAACTCGCTTGAGACTCTTGGGCTGCTCAAGGAGAAGGGGCTAGAGGTTGACGAGGGGAAGAAGACCGTGAAGATGCCTGAGTCTGTCGTGATGGAAGCGGTCAAGAGCTGCAAGAGGAATTTCAAGCTCTGTGCCAGGAACAAGAAGAACGACATCACGGCCGTCGACGGGCGTACGAAGAACGGGCCCGGCGCTCAGTGCCTCCTCTATCTCGATCCTGAAACGGACAAGATACGGAGCCCCATGCTCGCCGATGGAATTACGGTTTGCCGTCTCTTGGACGCGCTTCCGAATATCCACATAGCCTATGTTCCTACATACATGTTTGACGTTCCTGAGCAGTACAATGCCCTCGTGACGATGGCAGCGGGACTGATCAACTCCTCCAAGTGTGCATACGGTGGCAGCACCGACGGTGCAGACGTTGAGATGACGATGAAACTGGCGGACGCCTTGCTGGGAGACAGAGAGAAGCTCCGAAAGAGACCGATGTTCCCTGGCTATGTTGATCCCATAAGCCCCCTTGGGCATGACCGCACCATGCTCGAAGTCCTGCTGGGCTACTCCCGGATGGACCAGCCAGTCTTCGTCACGGTCATGGCTCTCGCGGGCGGAACCGCCCCCGTCTCCCTGGCGGGTCTGCTGGTACAGCAGAATGCGGAGATCCTGAGCTCGATAGTCATCTCCAGCTGCGTGACCAAGTCGCCGAGGATCATCTACGGGTCGGTGTCCTGTCCGCTGGATATGAAGCACGGGACAGCAGCCACCGGATCTCCAGAGTTCTCGCTCATAGGAGCTGCTGCGGTTCAGCTTGCGAAATACTACCGACTCCCGAGCAACATGGGTGTCCAGAGCGATGCGAAGACGACTGATGCGCAGACGAACTACGAAAAGAGCTTCGCGGCATTCGCCGCCGTCGCCGCTGGGGCGGACTTCTCAGACCTATTCGTCGGCTCTACGAACGCCTTCGAGATATTCTCGCCGGTCCAGGCCGTGATCGATGACGAGATCGCCGCAAATGCTGCAAGAATAGCGAGCGGGATAGAGATTTCCGACGAGACCCTGTCTGTGGATGTCATCTCAAAGGTCGGGCCTATGGGCAACTTCCTGAAGAACATGAACACTATGAATCGGTTCAGGCAGGAGCACATGGTTCCTGGGCTTACCGACAGACATCCGACTAGGAAGTGGCTGGAACTGGGGTCGAAGGATGCCAAGAAGCGCGCGAAGGAACGCATGATGGAGCTGCTGAACTCGCACACCCCGGAGCCACTGGAGCCAGAGGCCCGTAAGAATATCGATAGCATGCTCAGGGAATACACCAAGAGCATCGGTGCAGACTCCCTCGAGAAACGTAGTTGATGACTTTTATTCAATCGCACGAGGGCAAAGCTCGCCCTCGAGAAACCTTAGCTATTGATACAGTCGCAAGCATATCATGCACTAGCAGTACCCGGAGGAAGTGAGAGACATGGCGCAGTTTGCGGACAAGTTCAGGATACGGAAGCCCGTTGACACGATGAGTGAGAACGACAAGCGAATGATTCACGAGGCGGCCTTGGAGGCAATGGAGAAGGTCGGGATCAGGGTTCACAGTGAGAACGCCCGTGCGGTGCTGAAGCGCGCAGGCGCGATAGTTGACGACAGGGGTCCAGATGTGAGATTCCCTCACGATCTTGTGGGATTCCTTGTGAGCAAGGCTCCAAGCTCCTTTGTCCTTGCGGGCAGGTCCAAGGAGTTCGACCTGCCGATGGACGGAACGCACAGCTACTACACGACTGACGGCTGTGGCATTTCGGTCTGGGATTCTGCGAACCAAACTCGCAGAAGGCCCCTTCTTGAGGATATCAGGAAGACCACGGTCATCAGTGATTATCTCCCATTCGTAAGCATTTACGAGCCGATGGTGGTTGCATCAGATCTGCCTGAGAAGGACCATGTGGTGAACGGGATGAAAGTTGCCATGATGAACACGGAGAAGCATCTTCTGTCGGAATCCACAACCACGGTCGAGGAGGCCAGGACCCAGGTCAGAATGGCGGCCGAGGTGGTTGGTGGCCTTGAGGAGCTCAGGAAACGGCACTACGTGTCGGCCATGCTGTGCACCATGTCACCTTTCATGCTTGACGGAACGGCCACGGACGCGGCGATGGTCTGGGCCGAGAATCACGTGCCCATACACATAACAGGCATGGCTCAGTCGGGCGTGAGCGGGCCTGCCACCGCCGCTGGTGATCTGGTCGTGAATCACGCTGAGACACTCGCGGCCGTGTGCATCATGCAGGCGTATTCGCCAGGCGCGCCGGTTCTGTACGGTTCCGTCCTCTCCAGCATGGATCCCAGGACCGGGTCTTACATGGGCGGTGCCGCGGAGAGCACCCTCCTTTGTTCCGGCTCCGTCCAGATGGCACGGTACTGCAAGCTTCCTGACTCCGTAGGTGGCTTTGGCTCTGGCGCAAAGATACCAGGAGTGCAGGCGTGCATTGAGAACACCACGATGGCGATGGACTGCGCACGGGTTGGCGGAGAGGTTGTCAACGGCTTCGGCGTCCCTGACAGTTCCACGCTGCTGTCCTACGAGCAGTTGCTTCTCGACCACGAGATAGCGCGCATGGTAGTCACCATCTTCAAAGGCTTCGAGGTGAACCAGGAGACTCTCGCCCTGGACCTGATCAAGAAGGTCGGGATTGGAGGGAGTTATCTTTCCCAGATGCACACGCTGAAGCACACAAAGGACATCATGATCCCCATGCTATGGGACAGCGATCCCTACGACATGTGGGTCAAGAAGGGCAGCAAGGATCCCATGAGGGCCGCAGGGGAGAAAGTGGAAGAGATACTGAGGACTCACAGGCCCGAACCCCTTGATCCCGCCGTCGCTAAACGGCTCGACGAGATGGTCAAGGAGTTCTCCAAGAAGTAGGGACTCCGGGGGAGTGCCATCTCCGTTTTTTCTCCATCATGGGGAGTCATGTGCATGGCTCTTTCCCGGAAAGACACAGTGTTCCAACGGTCCGAGCCAGATGCCGCCGATTTCATTCGTTTCCACGATAGCTTTATTAACGGTGACCATATTCTGCGCACCTGCGGGCCTGTAGCTCAGCTAGGTAGAGCAATCGGCTCTTACTCGGTTCTTGTGTAAGGGCTGAAGAGATACCGAAAGGTCAAGGGTTCGAATCCCTTCAGGCCCGCTTCTTCTCACCTCGTGGCGGGTCATAATGCTGACTCTTGAGATCCATCAGATTGGCAGAACGAAGCCATATGAAGGGAACAGATATCTTATGAGTAGGATATCGTTCACCGTCTTGCAAGCGAGATGTCGGGAATGGCTGCCAAGCATGTCTATTTCGTAGGTACGGCGGGCTGCGGCAAGAGCACTCTGACTCATGCCTTTCAGCTCTGGCTTCAGAACCAGGGTTACGACGGCATCACGGTCAATCTCGATCCAGGGGCGGAGAACCTCCTCTATCCGCCCGACGTCGACATACGCGATTGGGTGAGGCTCAATGAGATAATGGAGGAGTATGGCCTGGGACCGAACGGAGCTCAGATCGCGGCCGCTGACATGATGGCACTGAACATCAAGGAGGTCGCGCAAGTCATTTCCGGATTTGACACCGACTACGTCCTTCTCGACACTCCAGGCCAGATGGAGCTCTTCACCTTCAGGCAGAGCAGCAAGGTCGTTCTCAGTGAGCTGAGCGGTGAGTCTGCAGTCATCGCATATCTCTTCGATCCGGCCATCGCCAGGAGCCCAAACGGATACGTCTCCTCTCTTATGTTGGCCGCGACGGTCCAATTCAGATTGTCACAGCCAATGCTGACGCTCCTGTCCAAGTCCGACCTCCTGTCCGAGAAAGAGAGGGAAAGGATTCAGCTTTGGAGCGAGGATTTCTACGCGTTGCTCAACTCCCTCACAGAGGAAGAGGTGGACGCCCAGACCAACGTGAGCGTCGAGTTCCTCCAGGCGCTTGAGACCATCGGCGCAGGAGGGCGGATCGTTCCCGTCAGTGCAGACACAGGAGAAGGTCTGGAAGACATCTACACGCTCGCGCAGCAGGTGCTCGAAGGCGGAGAGGATATCGGGTCCTGATGTACTCGGGTCTATCCGGGCTCTGCTATGTGAACGATCCTCTGGGCCTCCGCCCCCGCGTCGGACAGGGCAAGAAGGATCCTGCCCCCCTCAACCTTGGCTCTGAGGAGGCCGTATTTGCGCAACTCCCTCAGCACTCTCTCTCCAGCCTGCCTGCTTGGGGGTTTGGCCCGGGCGACGATCTCGTCCAGCGTGAGCCAATCCTGGCACAGGCTGCACAATAGCTTCGTCTGTGCCTCTGTGAAGACGCTGGTAGGCCTGACATCTTTCATGATCGGGAGCTTTGTGACCGTGCCATCGCAGTGGTATGCCTCAACGCCAAGTCGGAAGGCGGCGAAAAGAGACGCCGCACCTAGTAGCCTGGAGCCTCCGCTGATGTTCAGTGTCACGCGGTTCCTGGTCCTCGTTCTTGCGTCAGTGGAGTACGTGCTGATCAGCTCCGTGAAGGCATCGACAAGGGGCAAGAACTCTGTGTCAGCAAGAGTCTCTACTATCACCATGTGTCCGGCCATTTCCTCTAGCTCTTTGATCGTCTCGAGTCCTTTGGACTCGGCAGAGTTCCCCTGGCCAACTATGACAAGTTGGTCGTAGGGGAGGCTGCGCATCGCCAGCAGTACCTTCTCGAGGTCACCATCCTCGTATGCGGATACAAGAACCCTCATCATGCCTCACCCAAGAGCAGCTCGGTGGACTCCTCCAGTCTCACGATCTTCTTCCTCGAATCCTTGGGGTGCCTCTCCAGTCGCACCGCTCCTTTCTTCACGAGGTTACGGAGATGATGATTGACTGTCGCTTTGTGTTTGCCGACCAGCTTCGCAAGCTCCACCTCGGTAAGGTCACCGCCCTTGTTGTTGACGAGGATACCGAGTATGGTTCGTTCCATTCCAGAGAGCACCTGGCTGTACTCCATCCTGAGCAGTGGGAGCCTTATCTCCTGGTAGGTGACGTCGTGGACATACACGGTTGGTATCCCTTCGAGCATGCACACGAGGAGAGCTGCCGAGGAGGTCGGCCTTGTCCCCCCAGCTATGTTGAAGACGCCGATGTCTTTGCCGGCCTGCTTGCGTTTCCTGACATCCGCCCGAATCCTGAGCGCTATGCTCCTGAAATCGAAAGGATCTTCGAGATCCACAACTTCAATAGCTATCCTGAGGTTTCTGCAGTATTCGACAACAGATCTTCGCGCCTCCGCCACCTTCTTTGCAGATCCGGGGTCTGCCTTGTCGGACCCGCAATACACCACCACCTCGTCGACGTCGGCGGTCGATCGAATTGTCGGAATCAGGGACTTTGGCCTGAACCCCAGCGTTCCAAAGACAGCAACCATATCCTCACTGTCGACACTGTATGTGCCACGAGCTTTTTATCTTTTTTCAGACAGTAAGAACAATTATGATACTAAAAACCGTCTGATGGGCATTGATACCGTCGCAGGTTCTTGACAAATATCGCGTAGTCAGCTTCTGCCATTCGTGGATCATCGGCTCCCTCGCAAGTTCAAGCATATATTCTTGGATGCAGAGGGCACCCTGTATGTCCCCAGTGCCGGGAAATCGTATTGGAGTTTCTGGGAGAATCCCTCACCAGAACGCGCACTGGAACACTTCGAGCTGGACAAGGGAGTTGCCGAGGCAATCGGTGAAATCCGGGCGGAAGCCGAGACTCTGTGCATCGCGTCTTTCAACAGAGAGGCGATACTTGATGCGCTCCTCGACCGCTTTGGGATTCGAGGGCTGTTCGATTCAATACTCCTGAACGGGGACAAAGGAGTCCTGATCGATCGGTTCCTCAAGAGCCGCGGCCTGGAGCGAAGAGACGCGGTGATGGTCGGGGACATGCCAGGCTTGGATCTGTCCCCGGTCCGGAAGGTGGGCGTCGAATCCATCCTTGTCGACAGGCCATACAACAAGTGGGCAGAGGCGGAGCGGATAAAGGGGATCTTCGAGCTTCCATCCTGGTTGAGGATCGCCGCCATCGCGGAGTCCGAGCTGCACAGAAGCGGACGCGTGTCGAGCCTCGATGAGTTCATCAACGGCAGATTTTCGGATGGGAGATGCGAGTCTGACTCCGTCATGACCAAAAGCTTGATGGCTTTCGCAGAGGCATCAGGTGCCGCGCCGACGAATCCAGGCAGGTTCTCTTATGACTAGCATAACCGTGTACGGAGGGGCGAACGAGATTGGAGGCAACAAGATCCTCCTCGAGGACAGGGATACGAGGATATTCCTGGACTTCGGAGAGCCATTTGGCTTGACGGACAAGTACTTCGTCGAGTTCCTCAGGCCGAGGGACAGGTTCGGCCTCAGGGACTACTTTCACTTCGACATGATTCCGCGCATCAAAGGCCTCTACAAGAAGGACGCCCTGGCCCACACCGACCTCAAGTACACCTCCCCGGAATTCGACGCCATCTTCATCTCACATATGCATTTCGATCATGTCTGGCACACGAGATTCGCCGACCTCGGCATTCCGGTCCATCTGAGCGAAGCGGCGGACAGAATACGTGATTCGTGGGAGACGACGGGCGGGAAAGCAGTCAATTTCGGCGACAGAGAATACAAGAAGTTCAGGACTGGCTCAAAGATAAAGGTCGGAGGCATCGAAGTGGAGCCGATACATGTCGACCATTCCGTCCCGGGAGCCTACGGCTTCCTGGTGCACACATCTCGTGGATGCGTAGTGTACTCGGGAGACCTTCGCATGCATGGACCCAGATCGGATATGACCCGCGATTTCCTCAAGCGCGCTTCCGCCGAGCGTCCTATTGCATTCATATGCGAGGGCACTAGGGTCACCGACAGCGACCCGAGGGAGGATCTATCAGAAAAGGAGGTTGAGGAACGCGCTCGGTCTCTCATCAATTCGCGCAAGAAGCTCGCGGTGGTGTCGTTCTATCCCAAGGATGTCGATCGCATGCGGACATTCAGAGACATTGCCAAGAGCACCAGCAGGAAGTTTGTGGTCTCCGCGAAGGTTGCCCATCTCCTCGAGTCGCTCAAGGGAGATCGAAGAATCAATGTTCCTGACCCGATGAGCGATCCGAACATGCTGGTGTATGTCCGCACTGCCATGAAACGTCCTTATCGCTATGAGGAACACTACGCCCGCATGCTGGGAAGCAACAGGCACGTTGTCAACTCCGAATACGTTTCGAAGCAGCAGAATCAGCTCATGTTTCATGCGGACTTCTCACAGCTGGCCGAACTGATAGATGTCTCCCCCAGTCCAGGAAGTCTCTTCATACGCTCAATGAGCGAGCCCTTCGAAGAGGATGACGTCAGGGAGGAGATACTGATGAACTGGTTATCCTACCTGAAGCTTGATTTCCAACAGGCCCACGCCTCTGGCCATGCCAACATGGAGGAGATCTTCTCCATGGTGAAGCAGGTAGGCGCGAAAGTTGTGGTTCCCATCCATACGGAGAATCCTGAGCTGTTCAAGAGATGCGCGTCCCGTGTCACATGCCCAAAGGCGAGGGTTAGGATAGACCTGGCCTAGGTTCTCGTGTCCCCCACCGCAACCATTAAATTGTGGAGGCTTGACTAGTAACCAGCTTCAAGTGGGCGGTAGCTTGAGCGAAGAGTTTGAGAGAGTCAAGGCGGAGCGCCCTTTGACCAATGCGAGCGGCGATACACTTCTAAGACTAACGCAAGAGAACCAGGACGCCTTCTTGCGACGCTGGAGCATATGCCCCAACGTGGATTTCAGAGATGACGGGAAAGTGAAGCGGATGGTCATGGGCACTCAGTTCCCCCTCTGCAACCCGATATTTGGCGCGAAGCTCAGCCGGTCTGGTGCGAATCAGGTCGTTCACGGTGTAGTCGAGGAATCCGCAAGAATGCGGGTTCCCAGGCTGTGGATCGTCGATTCGAGAACAACACCGCACGATATCGGGAAGACTCTGCTGGAGAACGGTTTCAAGTTAGTTGCTGAGAACACGGCGATGTCCCTTGATCTCCGTCACTTGCCCTCGGGGAAGCCCCTTCCGGCCGATTTCGGAATTGAGCCGGTTGAAGACGAGAAATCCCTGGAATCGTTCGTGTCCACGATGGACAGGGCGTTTGACGTTCCTCAGTCGGATGACCGCATACTGCGTTCTGCTGAGAAGTCCCTGATGAAATGCGGCAAGGATTACTGCCAGAGGTATTTGGGCTCGATGTCCGGTTCTCCGGCTGCTGTGTCGCTTCTGCTCCGCACGCCAAGAGTCGCTGGCATATACTGCGTTGGCACGCTTGATAAATTCAGGAATAAGGGGATAGGTGCCGCGATGACCCTGAGAGCTGCGGAAGAGGCAGCGGGATTAGGGTACAACTACTGTGTGCTTCATGCGACATCTGTGGGGCACCCGGTTTACAGGAGCATCGGGTTCGAGGACCTCGGGAAGGACGGTCTCTACTACTATGGACCTCCAGCCGGTGGAACTCACTGATCGATCCCACGCACCTGAAACTAGTGGTAACGCCTAATTCCTTAATAGTGTCCAGTTTTCTCCACCATCTCATAGTCTAGGAAGAACGAGGCTTGACTGATGCACGCGGTTGTGAAGAGGAGAAGGGCGCCAGGCGCGGAGATCGAGGAAGTGCCCGCTCCTGCGATTGGAAAGGGCGAGGTACTTGTCAAGACGGGAACCACCTCGATATGCGGCACCGATGTTCACATATGGGACTGGAACCACTGGGCACAAAAACGCGTGAAGAAGCTACCCATCATCTTCGGCCACGAGCTGTGCGGAGAGGTCGTCCAGGTGGGGAATGGCGTGAAAACCGTCCGGAAGGGGGACATGGTTTCGGCGGAGACACACATCGTCGATGGAACTTGCTACCAGTGCAGGACGGGTAGGATGCACATTTGCAGGAACATGAGGATCCTCGGTGTTGACACTGACGGGGTCTTCGCGGAGTATGTCCGCCTTCCAGAGCTGAATGCGCGGAAGCTGCCAGAAGGCCTGGATCCCAAGCTTGGATCCCTCATGGAGCCTCTTGGAAACGCCACTTTCACAGTCCTCCCGGACGGCTGCGTGAATGACATACGCGGGAAGAACGTGGTCGTCGCCGGCTGCGGGCCAATCGGCCTGATGGCAATCGCAATTCTGAAAGTGATGGGAGCGAGGAAGGTAATCGCCACTGAACTCGCCAGCGAGAAGGTGCGGACGTCCCTTGCAAAGACCATGGGGGCGGACGTGGTGCTTGATGCATCTTCCTCGCACGACTTACTGGTCGAGAAGGTGAGAGACGAGACCAATGAAGATGGTGCGGATGTGTGCCTCGAGATGTCTGGCGCCGCCCCTGCCCTCAAGCTCGTGCTGGACCTGCTCACGCCGGGGGGCCGAGTATCCATTCTCGGTCTCTACAGTGATCCGGTGACCATTGACGTGAACAATGCCATCACCTTCAAGTCCGCCGTTGTCTATGGCATCACGGGCAGAAGGATGTTCGAGACCTGGCACAGGATGTACGGGATTGTGAGGATGCCCGGGTTCAAGACCAAGCTGGGATCCATCGTATCTCACACACTTCCCATTCGAGATATGGAGAAGGGCATGGAGCTTATCAGGACCAAGAAGGCGGCAAAGGTTTCACTTTCGCCCGAATGGTGAGAGCATGGCTGACCGGGACCCTGTTGGCTTCCTCAAGGAAGAGTACAACCAACTTGTAAGGAACGATCTTGACTGGAAACTGCGGGTGTTGGAGGGTCCAAGCAGCCCTAGATGCGTTGTAGACGGAAAGAGCGTGCTCATGCTCTGTTCCAACAACTACCTGAGCTTGAGCAATCACCCCAAGGTCAAGGAGGCGGCTGTCAACGCAATCCAAACACACGGCGCGGGTTCCGGCTCTGTGCGACCGATAGCGGGCAACATGGACCTCCACATGGCACTGGAGCGAAGGCTCGCGAAGTTCAAGGAGTCCGAGGCCTCCCTGGTCTATCAGACGGGTTTTGCGGCAAACGCAGGGCTCATACCACAGCTCGCGGACGCAGGCGACCTGATAGTCAGTGACGAGCTCAACCACGGAAGCATAATCGATGGTGTGAGGCTGTCGAAAGCGGACCATACCGTGTACAAGCATTGCGACGTCCAGGACTTGGAGATAGTGCTTCGGGACGCAGAATCCCACAGGCCCACGCACCGGAGGATCATGGTAATAACGGACGGCGTGTTCAGCATGGACGGGGACATCGCGCCCTTGGATGGGATCGCCAGGTGTGCAAGTGAGCACGGCGCGATGGTCTATGTGGACGATGCACACGGGGAAGGCGTCCTTGGAGACGGAGGCCGAGGGATCGTTTCCCATTTCGGACTTGGCAGGAACGAGGTCCATGTGGAGATGGGCACCTTCTCGAAAGCGTTCGGGGTGGTCGGCGGACACGTGTCCGGGAGCCGCGATCTCATCAATTTCGCCATCAACAAATCCAGGACGTGGCTTCTGAGCGGCTCTCACCCGCCGGCGGTGGCTGCGGCGTGCATCGCCGCAGTGGAAGTTCTTGAGACGGAGCCTCAACACGTGAAGAACCTGTGGTCGAACACTGATTCCTTCCGGAAAGGAATCCGGCAACTGGGCTTTGACACTGGGAAGAGCCAGACACCCATCATACCGGTGATGATGGGGGACAGCGGCGTCGCGAAGAGATTCAGCTCCAGTCTGTTCGAGGAGGACGTTTTCGCGCTGCCAATAGTGTTCCCGATGGTCGCCAGGGACAAAGCACGGATAAGAACGATAATGAATTCGGCCATGACCCGCGAGGATCTGGATCAGGCACTGGGGACATTCGAGAAGATCGGAAGGAAGATGAAGGTCATCTAGCTGTTCTCTTGTCCTGACTCGTCATCCTGCGTCTTCTCGGTCAGGGATAACTTGAATTCCTCGGTCGGCGAGACAACCTCGAAAATCACAGTGTCCACGATGCCCTTTTCCTTCATCGACTGCTGAGGCGGGAGCAGGTGGTGCTTCTCGAAGAACTTCAGGAGCTGGTCCCTGCCCGCGTCGTCGACGGATTTCTTTATCACGGCGGGCTTTTTCCAAAAAGAGGCTCCCAGCTTCGCAACGGTCCTTTTCCCATCTATCTGCAGCACGACCTCCTCGTGCTTTCTGGAGAAGTACCGATCTCGCTCGTGCACTGGTATCTCTATTCCTCGCGCCCTGTTTGGCCCCTGCCAGATTGTGCACTCGAATATGTCTCCCATCGCGGAGACCGGCGCCGTCCCCGCGGGCCTAGGGGGGTACGTGAGCACGTGACATGTGGGACAGAACATCTGTTCTGTCTCTCTTTTGCACCTATTACAGACTCGCACCTGCCAACAGCCCCCCGGTGCCTTGAGAACGTTCCACCTTCTTCAATTTTCTCTTGCCTCAGTCCGCGAGTAGTAATCGGGAATGCTTCTCTAATCGACTTCGACTGACGGATGCTCAAGGGGACGCGTTCGGGCGATTGTTTATGCCAAGAACGCCAACTACGGTCCTGGAAAGAAGGTGGCGACGACATGGTCAAGGTGTTGATAGTCTACTACTCTAGGTCTGGGAACACGAAGAAGATGGCCTATCTCATCCAGAAGGGCATGATGGATGCGGATGTCGAGGTCGACACAAAGGATGTCAGCGCAGTGAAGGTGGATGATTTGCTGAAGTACGATGGCATAGTGGTCGGGTCGCCAACATACTACGGTCTTCCATCATACCAGATAAAGGAGCTGTTGGACAAGAGCATCAAACTCCACGGCAAGCTCCAGGACAAGGTTGGAGGCGCGTTCTCGTCGAGTGCCAATGTCGGCGGAGGCAATGAGACAACGGTCATGGCTATTCTCGAGGCACTAATGATACATGGAATGGTAGTCTGCGGGGACCACGAAGGGGACCACTACGGCCCCGTTGCCATCGAGAAGCCAGACAAGAGGGCCGAGCAGAACTGCATCAGGTACGGCAAGCGGGTCGCCGAGCTCACCAGGAAGCTTCACGGCTAGATATACTGACCACGCTCAGGCGACGAAAGGCCTGTCGAAGGAGAACCCCTGGAACTCCTCGGAGACCTTGCCCGTGGTGGCAAACCTGTAAAGGGCCGCCACGAGAACAGTCTCTGCCGCCGATGCTATCACCGCGACGATCAATAAGTAGACTATTGCCACCGCGAGGATTGTGATGCCTGCCGCGAGCCCCCAAGTGAACAGACCCGTAATCCCGACGAAGATCAGCAGTATCCCGGGGATTGATGCCAGGCCGAAAATCAGGCCCACACCGAGGTTGCCCACAAGCGCTTCGCCCCATGTGGTCTTGAGTATCGAAACGCTCCTCTTGACCGAAGCCAATGGTCCAAGGTGCTCATAGACCAGCACGGGTACCACGAAGTACGTCACTATTGTCCAAGCGACTCCTATGCCCCCCATGATCAGCTTCCCAATGAACCCGACCTTATTCTGTATTGCCCTTATCACCAAGCCCACAGTGGCAGCGAACAGGGCCCAAACCAGTATCCTGCCCAGGTTCTCCTTCGCGATCCTAAGGCCGTCCATGACAGTGGGATCTCCACCGTTCATTCGTATTGTGGCGCACCCAATGATGCAAACGTTGAAGAAGATCGACACGAAGAACGCGACGAAATAGAATGCTATCCAGTAGACATAGAAAAGCCATTCTGAGGTGGCGTCCTCGAAGCCGCTGACTCCGGCCGTGAACAACACCCCCACAAAGAAAGATCCGAGAATCATTATCGTGATCAGTCCCGACAGCACTGGGAATACCAGTATTTCTTTGTCCTTTCTGATTACTCGCAAGCTCATCTTAGTAAGCTGCCAACCGCGGGCCATCCTCCCCATCGATTCCACCTCGGCGCTTTCGCCCGATGACAGCCCTGCAACCAGATATATTTATTCGCGGCGCGCCTACAGGCGAGAGAGGTCTTCTTCCTCGTCGCGCCTCTTCTTCTGCAACCGGTCCTGCTCCCGGCCTCTCTTCCTGGGTCGTTCCTCCTCAATCTCCTCCGGCTCTTCCTCTCGCTCCTCGCCGCGTCGATCCCTCGAAGCCCTCCTCCTCTCCGCTGACTCCCCAGGCGCACCAAGCGGCGTGTTGCAGCGCGGGCATCGTTCCGATCCCCGTATGCATTCCTTGCACAGTACAGCCTTGCACTTGCCGCATCTCGCGACTGCGATTCCACCGTGGAACAAGCATCTTCTGCCCACCAGGTCAGATGGTATCTCCTCAGGAGGCGCGCCCTTTTCCAGCTGCGGTTTCTGCCTGTCCCGAGGAGGTTCTCGCCCGCGGTCCCTGATTGCCTCTAAGTCTCTCGAGTATCTTCGCGGCCGAGGCTCGACAGGCTCGAGCTCTTCCTCGGGCTCCTCCTCAGGTCTCCTCGTCCGTTTCTGCGTGCCCTCCGGAGGTGCGCGTCTGGCTGCTCTGTCCTCGTAGGAGGAGTACTTGCCATAGCCTTCGCTCACGATTGACCTCAGTTGGACTGTCGGCGCTGCAAAACCTGCCCCCTGGAACGACTGGAGGATGATCACCAGCTGCCTCGCCCTGTACAGTCCCACGCCAAGATTCATGATTATGCCGAGGACGGTCTTCTCATCGTTGGGAAGATCGAGCGCCTGCCTGAGGAACACTTCCGTGTGCTCATCCGCCACCTTCGCGCTGAACTCGTAGTGTTCTACCGCCTGGACGTAGCTCATTACCCTCTTCGCAGCCGCGATGCTGAGATTCTGGTAATTGACCGTTATATCGCAGAGCCTGATTCCATGGGCCGCGAGGTCCCGCTTGTCCATGACTGTGATCAGTATCTCACGCGAAAGCTTCTCGAGCTTGTCGAAGTCCTCCCTGGGTAGACCTGAGAGGTTCAGCGGTTCCTTCTCGCTTAGGGCGTCCAAGACATCCCCCAAGAAAGCATAGGGCACCCCGCAGACCCTGAACGCCTCTTCCTTTGTCGCCGGTCTCCCATTCGCATACTCGAACTCGAGGATCGCCCTCGAGTAATCCTCGATCCTCGTCCTCCGAATGCTTTCCTCAGCCTGTTTCCGCCCTTCAGCCGCCGCTTCGAAGTAGGGGTCGATGGTCAAAGCGTGCTCGAAGCTCCGGAGCGCCTGCTCCGGCCTCTTCAGCTTGAGCATCGCCAGCCCCTTGAGGTTCCATGCTTCCTTATCGTTCGCATCCAGTCCGATCGCTCTGTCGTAGGAACCGACGGCATCTTCGACAATGTCCTGTTTTTCCAGGGCCAACCCCTTGCTGATCCAGGCCTTAGCGTTAGAACTGTCGATGTCCAGCGCTTTATCGAAGCAGGATATCGCTTCTGGATGTCGCCCGAGCTCAAAGTTGAGCAGACCAAGCCGGTACCATGCGCCCTGGTCTCCCTTGTCGTACTCGAGTGCCTTGACATAGGACTTCGCCGCCTCCTCCTTGTTGCCAATAGCCTCGAATGCCTTGGCCCTGCTCTTCCAGAGGTCCTTGTCCGTGGACCCGAGCTGCACCGCCTCGTCGAAGGACTTCATCGCTTCCGGCACTCTGTTGAGCTTCAGAAGGGCCATGCCCTCATACTTCATCGTTGATACGTCCCTCGGGGAGAGTTTCCTGGCCTCGGAGAAGGCCCCGATGCCTTCCTCGAATTTCCCCATGCTTGCAAGGGTCCTTCCCATGTTCGTGTGGAACTCAGCGACGTTCGGGAGTATCTTGATGGCCCTTTTGAAGTCCGCCAGCGCGTCGTCAAGTCTCCTCAGATCCAGGTACGCTTTACCCCTGTTGTTGAGCACGAACGGTTGATTAGGATCCAGTCTTATCGCGTACTCGAATATCTCGGCAGCCTGCGCCGATCGTCCTTTTCCGAGGAGCAGCAACCCCTTCCGATTCAGCAGAAAGAGGTCCTTCGGGTCCAGCGCCAGGGCTTTCTCATAGCTGTCCAGCGCATCCTCCTCCCTGCCGAGCCTGTCCAGGGCGCCCGCCCTATCTGCAAGAGCGCTCTTGTTCTTCGGGCTCAGTTTCAGAATCTGGTCACAGACAGTTACCACATGTTCGGAGTCGTCCATCGCGACCAGTGCCATCTTCTTCAATTCCAACGTGTCCAGGTCGTCAGGCTCCAGCTGGATGGCCTTGTTGAAGCACACGAGGGCGTCGTTCGGCCTCTTGAGCAGGAGAGCGGCGCTTCCTTTGTCCACCCAGGTCTCCTTGTCCTTCGAGTCGATGCCAAGGATCTCGTCGCACACAGCCAGTACCTCTTCGCTCCTCTTGACCGATTTCAGCAAGTCCTTCTTGACCTTGAGCACCGGGAGGTTGCCTGGCGAAATCCGCAGGGCCTCGTTGTAGGCCGTTAATGCCTCTTCTGGCCTGCCCATCTTGGTGAGGTAGAGCCCTTCCTTGATCCTGAACTCAGGGAGGGCAGGGGAGAGCGTGATTGCCTCTCGAACTGATGTCAGGGCGTCGGGGTATCTCTCGAGCCACTCGAGTGCAAGAGCCCGTTGGAACCAGATTGCAGGGTCCTTCGAATCTATCCTCAGCCCGTTGTCCAAGGCTGCCAGGGCCTGTTCATACCTCTTGAGCTCGATCAGCGACTTGCCGAGGCTCACATAGGCCTGTTTGTGGCTCGGGTCAAGTTCGACCGCCTTCGAGTATGCAGATGCGGCGTCCTCGAAAAGTCTGGCCTTGAAAGAAGCCTCTCCCCTTATTCTCCAGAGGTGGGGGCTTGTGGGAGCTGCCGCAATTCCCTGTTTCGCGTAGTCGATCGCCTCTTTCGGCTTGCCAAGTCTGAGGAACATCGCGGCGAAGTTGTAGTAGATATCAGGATTGTTGGGGTCAGTCTTCAGGGCTGCGCTGTATGCGGTGACGCAGTCGTCGTACCTATCCGATCTATCCAGCGCGACGGCCTTATCGAAGTAGGCAGACTTGTTCTTGCTGTCAATCGCGATGATTCTGTCGCAGGTCTGAACCACGTGGTCGTCCCGCTGCATTGCCTTGTAGGCATCTTTGATGCTCTGGAGAATCGGCAGCTGCTCGGCGCCCGCCTTCAGAGCCTTCTCGAAAGTCTTTACGGCGTCATGAGGCTTTCCGGATCTCATCTGGGCAATTCCCTTGTCATGCATGGCCGCGTGGTCGTTCGGATCCAAGTCCAAGATCTTGTTGCACCAGTCGATTACATCCGCGTGCCTTCCAAGCTTCGATAGGCAATCCTTCTTGATGTTCATTGCCTCCTTGGATTTGGGAGCGAGTCGGAGCGCAGCGTCCGTCTGTACCATGGCTTCTTCGAACCTGTCCGTTGCAGCCAGAGCCCTGGCCTTGTTGAGCATGGTGATTTGGTCCTGAGGATTCTGTATCAAGATCCTTTCGCATGTTGGAACGACGTCCTGGTATCTTCCGAGCCTCAGGAGGGTTTCGACCTTGTTTGAGAGAACATCCATATCGTTCGGATCAATCCTGAGTGCGAGTTCGAACGACTCAAGAGCCTGTTCGCGGAGTCCCTGTTCTTCTTGGACGACCCCGAGCTCGTCCCATATCTCCTTGTTGCCCGGTTCGAGTTCTGCGGCGCGGCTGAAGCTCTTGAGCGCATCGTCGTTCCTCCCCAGCTTGTGCTGGATTCTGCCCATGTTGTCGAAGCAGTAGCCGTCCGTGGGATCAATCTTCAAAGCGCTGGCGAGTGCGCGCAGGGCATCCTCGCTCTTTCCGGCCGAGTTAAGGGCCGCCGCCTTGCCAATGAAGAGCTCCTTATCCTTGGGGGCAAACTCGAGTCCCGCTTCGTATGCCGAAGCTGCGTCCTCGAACTTGCGCATGTTCGTGAGAGCTTCCGCCTTCCTCTTGATCAGTTCGACGTCCTGAGGGCAGTATTTCAATATGCTCTCATAGTACCGCAGCCCTCCGGGGTTAATGGCTAGAGCGCGATTGTATGAGTCGATGCATCCGTCCACGTCGCCAGATGCGTCGAGTGCATCGGCCAAGGTGGCCCAGGCGCTTTCAGATGTTGGCGCGGCCGCAACCGCATTTCTCAAAGTTGCCAATCCAGATTCTTTGGAACCGAGCTTGAAGTCAGAGCTGCCTTCCACGATCATTGCATCTATGTTTCTCGGTTCAAGCTGGAGAGCAACCCTTGCCGCATCCAGGGCCTTCTGGAAGGCCCCATGCTGCAGATATCTGCTGCCTAGCGAGCAGAAGACAGCGGAGAAGTCCCGCCGCATCTTGCCAATGAAGAGCATGTTTTCCTTGAGCATCGCGCTTGTCTTGTCCAGTTCGGCCAGCGCTCCTGCCTTCCTGCCCGCATTCTCCAGAGACTGCGAAGCTGCGAGCTCCTTCTTCGAGCGCTCAAGGAGCTTCTTCTCCCTGTTGAACATGGTGTCCAGAAGGCCCATCCCTTCCACCTGGCGTCTGTCGTTGTCTTAATGAGGTTGTGCTGATAAAAGGGTTTCCCGCGCATTGCGCAGGGGTCACGAGGAGGGCAGACGAAACAGGGAGATTCCGTCGGACGAGGCACAACCGCATGAACGGCGAATCGACAATGAGTCCGGGAAATCCAGTATGAGAAATCTCAATGAGATTTCTAGGAACTGATCCGTGCTCGAGTCCGACAAACCTGGCGGAGCAATCGCGTCATTCGAGGTATCTATAAATACTTCCCAGCGATATACGGCGGCTCAGCTGACAAATCGTCAGACGAAACCTCTTAGGATGGGATGCAATGAATCGCAGGAATGCGGTGCTGGAAGCGGTCCGAAACGCCCAGGCAATCGACTGGGCGAAGACCCACACGCTTCAGGATCTGGACGATCTCGTCGTCGAGATGGCCGATCTTGGAGAAGATGTCAGGGACATTGCGAAGCTCCTGGATGATCTCACAGAGCTGGATCGGAGCTTTGTTATCGGCACAGAAGCAGCTCCTGAAGCAAGTGAGTACGCGGATATAGCAGCATAGGTGATTGAGATGCGACTGAGAAGGATATTGAAAGAAGAGGACCCAGAGCAAATAGAGGGAGACTTCGTCGACAACTACGGGCACAGGAATGTCGTGCAGTTCCACCCACACTGCTACACCACAGAGCTTGCTCTCGCGTCAGCGAAGCAGTTCGATGAGATGTACGTTCTGGCACACAATCATGTGCATCACGGAGAAGACGAGGAGTAAGCGGATCGGCCCAAAGCAGGAATGCAAAGGACCAAACTGAAACTCCATGGGCCCGAAAGTGCAGGTGCCGGGATTCGAACCCGGGCCGTTGGCTTTCGTCCCTCTCCGTTTTATATTGTCTTTCGGCGAGGCTGGAAGGCCAAAATCCTGACCAGACTAGATTACACCTGCTCTGAGTTGGAAAACGCATCCCCTCATAAATACGTTGTTTGATTCTTTCATATCTCCCCCGTCGAAGGCACAGAGGCTCCAGAGCAGGAGCCTTATCCCTATTATCGCACTTGATACCCTCATGTTAGGGCTATATAGTCTGCTCGTGAGCTAATCTCCAGTGCGGCCAGTGAGAAGCCGCTCTGGGTGCTCAGTTGAAGGTCCTGATGTTCGATGACCTGATCGGCAACCTGTCCGGCGTCCAGGAGAAGCTCTCCCAGATGGACATGAGCGTCGATCTTGCATGGGATGCGGCGGAGGCAAACAGACTCTGGACCTCAGGCGGTTACAACGCGATAGTCATGAGCATCCTTAGCCTGAACGGGGATGCAGTCTCAACTTGTCTTGGCTGCAAGTCGAGTTCAGCAGACCCCGTGGTCACAATCATCTATTCCCCCTATGCCCTGAACGATGAGGACAAGAAGTACCTTGGGCAGATTGGCATCGACCACCTTCTCGAGAAAGGCAAGGATGATGGCATCGCAGACATCCTGATGGGCTTTCCGCAGAAGTCTGAGACCTATCGCAAGAAGGTCTCGACGGATTTGGACCGAGATAGGCTTGCATTGATCACCAAATCGATGTACGAGTCCGCGATGAAGGACCTCGCGTCCAGGGCGAAGAACCTCGAAGAGATACTCGAGAACTCGAGCGACGTGATATACGAACTGGACCCTTACGGAAGGATCATACTGATATCCAAGGTCATCGAGAATCTCACTGGTTACACTCGCCAGGAGCTAATGGGCATGAGCGCCCTCGATGTTACGTCCCCGGATTCCATCGAGCTAGTGGCCGACCACATCTCAATGTTGCTCTCCGGGAAGGAGCAGCCCCGCGCAGTCGAGGTCGGTGTCCAGGCCAAGGATGGCCGGGTGATCCCTGCTGAGATGATTGTCAGGCCCATACGCCACGAGAACGAGGTAGTGGGCATACTGGGCATAGGAAGAAACGTTGAGGAGCGAAAGCGACTCGAGGAACGTCTTAAACGCGCAATCAACGAGAAGGACTTCTACCTGGATCTCATGGCACATGACATTCAGAACTTCAACCAGGCAATCATAGGCTACCTGGAGATGATACTGGCAACTGAGAACTTGGATCCCAAGCTCGACCGGTACGCCAAAGGAGCATTCAGGCAGGTCATGCAGACCTCACAGCTGATAGCCCACCTGAAGAAAGTGGCCCAAGTCAGGCAGTACGCGAAGCAGACGGTCGAGAGGCGCGACCTGAAAGAGGTTCTTCAGAAAGGCATCACGAACCTTCAGAGCAGGCTTGACAAGAGCATGATCGCGGTGACCTTCGATTGCCAAGAGTCGTATTGCCCCATCAACGCGAGCGACGACATGGAAGACCTCCTCGAGCTGCTGGTTTCTTCCCTCGCACGTTATGCAGTATCAGAAATCCTTCACATACGCGTCAGCCTGTCTCCGGAGATCGTGAACGGTGGGAGGTACTGGACTATCGACGTATGTGGCACAAATCTGAGGATATCAGAACCCGCAGTGAGGTGCGTGATGTCTCAGGATTTCACAGGCTGCCAGACGATAGAGCGGCCCGACCTACAGCTTCTTGTGGTCAGGGCAATCGTGGAATCGCAGGACGGCTCTATCGAGACCAAGTCGTTGGAGAACGGCAGAGGTGATAGATTCGTCATCAGAATCCCGCAAGCCTGACAAGGGAGATTGTGCCGCACGGCACAGGGCCAAGGCCGATCCAGCGAAGCTGGTGATGGTCTCCGACTTCCTGAAGAGGACCCTCTCCGACAGGCCATATGCGTTCATACTTGAGAGCCTGGCTGACAGGCTCGAGCTCAGAAAGGTGAGCCCGCGCCTCAACTCGGTCGGAATCATCCCCGTTCCAGTGGAGTTCGACCCCAAGAGGTTCGCCGATGAGAGGAGCGTGGGCTTCGCACCGTACTGCAGCAAGCCGTTCGACTGTCCTCTCAACGCAACGCTGGGCAGGAAGAGCAATTCGTGTCAAGCTGTGGACGACAAGTGCGAGCACCATTCCTGTTCCATCAACCGATTCATCAAGATTGCCCACAAGCTGGGTATCCAGGAGTTCTACGTGATCGAAACTGACTCAGGGCTTTTCAGGTGGCTCGCCAAGAAGCGGGAAGAGGGATACAAGCATGTCGTCGGAGTTGCGTGCGAGTTCGCCGTAAGCTACGCCCTGGAGGTCATCCACGGTCAGCTCGGTTTCGACGGGTACATAGTGGTCATCAATGGAGACAAGTGCAAGACAAAGGTGGACTACTCTGAGAGCGACATATCCGACAGGGGACGCCTGACATTCGTCGACGAATGGACTCTTGCGGCACTCGAGGAGATTGCGGATCACCTGGCATCTGAGACAAACGGTGTACGCGAAAACGGGGTCACCACTGCGAATTCGAACCGTAGCTAGGGTTCGGACTCGAGTTGAGGTCGTCACGACAGCATTTCGTATCCGAGCGGCCGCTCCACGGCGTGTCCGCCTCGTATGATGTATGGAGTCTCGCCAATTCGAGGATTCCAATCATTGCTGACCAGGAAAGAGCCGGCAGAGATGAAGTGGGGTAGGCCGGATTTGAACCGACGGTCACGTGGTCCCGAACCACGGATCATACCAAGCTAGACCACTACCCCGTCTTGCTGACAACGCTCAGGGATAGAAGGCCGTGTTATTTATTCCTAGTGCACTTGGCCACGACACACGCCTGCACGATTCCGCGCTTTGGTTAGCCATCTTCGCACGGATTATCGGTCTGCTTTTGAGGGCTTTCCTGAAGGGTAGATCCGATCCAATCTGAGCTAGCCAGAGTCAATCGGCTATTGCCGTGGTCTCCATACGGCAAACTATAAGTAGCGACATAATACTTCATCCACCATGCGAGACCAGGTGAGAGAGAAAATCGCGGGTGAGATTTGCCTTTCCGACGATCCCGGAAAGACCATAAGGAAGTGGAGAGAGCAATTCAAGATCTCGCAACAGGTACTCTCGAAGTACCTTGGCGTCTCGCCCTCGGTCATCAGCGATTACGAAGCCGGCCGAAGGAAATCCCCCGGAATAGCCACCGTTCGTAAGATTGTAGATGCTTTTCTTGGAATCGACGAGAAGACCGGAGGCTCGGTCCTAAAGCAGTATTCGTTCGCTGCGAAGACCGACTCGATCATCTCCATCAAGGAGTTCGCGGTCGAGGTGCTCGCGTCCGACCTCGTCAGCAAGATAGACGGTGAGAACCTCACTCCCGCCATTACCCTGGACCGTCATATCCACGGCTTCACGGTGATAGACAGCATCCGGGCGATAACATCTCTCAGTTCGTTCGATTATCTGAAGATATACGGCTGGAGCAGCCAGCGAGCGCTCATTTTCACCGGAGTGAGATTCGGAAGGTCCCCCATGATCGCCATACGCGCGCACCCTCTGAAGCCGGCGGTCGTGGTGTACCAGAAGCCTGAGCAGGTGGACGAGCTCGCGATACGTCTCGCTGAACTCGAAGGGATTCCACTGGTCAGGACGGAACTGGCAATCGGGGATCTGGTGGACAAGCTTCAGTCACTAGGGTGATGAGGAATTCTGATGGGAATGAAGGTTGGGATAGTGAGCTACGGAGCGTACGTGCCACGCTACAGGATATCGCCTGAGGAGATAGGAAAGGTCTGGGGCGTGGATGGAAAGGCGATGGCCAAGGGCCTGATGGTGAACTGCAAGTCGGTGCCAGGGCCCGATGAGGACACCATAACGATATCCGTTGAGGCCGCGAGGCACATGATGCGGCGCTGCGGTGTGAGCCCCAAAGATATCGGGGCGCTCTATGTCGGCTCCGAGTCCCATCCATATGCAGTCAAACCTTCAGGGACGGTTGTCGCCGAAGCCATTGAGGCCGCTCCCGACCTGACAGTGGCAGACTTCGAGTTCGCATGCAAGGCGGGCACGGCCGCCATACAGACCTGCATGGGCCTTGTGGGTTCAGGAATGGTGAAGTATGGTGTTGCGATAGGCGCAGATACTTCCCAGGGAGCTCCCGGGGACGTGCTCGAGTACACCGCCTCAGCTGGCGGCGCAGCGTTTCTCATAGGTTCAGAAAAGATCATCGCGACGCTCGACCTGACCTATTCCTTCACCACTGACACCCCGGACTTCTGGAGGCGCGAGGGGCAGATGTACCCCCGACATGGAGGAAGGTTCACTGGCGAGCCCGCCTACTTCAAGCACGTCATAAGCGGAGGGAAGGGGCTTCTGGAGAGAACTGGCACATCGCCCAAGGACTACACCTATGCAATCTTCCATCAGCCGAACGGTAAGTTCCCGACAAGGGTCGCGAAGCAGCTCGGATTCAGCGAGGCGCAGGTGAAGGCCGGTCTGCTGGCGCCGCTCATCGGCAACACATATTGCGGAGCTGTCCCGCTCGGAATGTCGGCGATCTTGGATGAGGCAAAGGCCGGCGACAGGATATTCGCCGTAGCTTACGGCTCCGGCGCGGGCTCCGATGCCTTCGCGATGACGGTCACCGACGAGATCGAGCACTTCGCACGGGACAAAGCCCCCACCTTCAAGGAGCTGAACCAGAACCCAAAGTTCCTGGACTATGCCACGTATGCCAAATTCCGTGGCAAGATTGCGCTTGGGGGTGAGTAGGCATGAGACGAGTGGCGGTCATCGGCGTCGGTGATACGGAGTTCGGTGAGCTCTGGGACTCCTCGTTCAGGGAACTCGGCATAAGAGCAGGCCTGGCGGCTGTCGCGGATGCGAACATATCAGCTGACATAATCGATGCATTGTACGTCGGGAACATGTCCGCTGGTCGGTTCATCGAGCAGGAGCACATAGGGGCTCTAATTGCGGACTACGCTGGCCTTGCGCGCGACAACATATCGGCAACGCGGGTGGAGGCAGCTGGAGCATCTGGCGGACTTGCTCTCAGGCAAGGTTTCATGGCGGTCGCCTCGGGGATGCACAATGTGGTTGTTGTGGGAGGTGCTGAGAAGATGACGGATGTCAGCGACGATGAGTCCGCGATGATCCAGTCATCCGCGGCGGACCAGGAGTGGGAGACCGTCCTGGGAGCGACCTTCCCGGCTCTCCACGCGCTCATAGCCAAGAGACACATGCATGAATATGGTACGACCAGGGAACAGCTTGCGGACGTCGCGGTCAAGAATCACAAGAACGGGTCGATGAACCCGAAAGCTCAGTTCCAGCGGGAGATAGCGAGGGAGACCGTGATGGGTTCACCCATGGTCTCGTCTCCGTTGCGCATGTTCGACTGCGCCCCCAGCTCCGATGGGGCCGCTGCAGTCGTCCTGTGCTCACTCGACGCTGCCAAGAAGTATACGGAGATCCCGATTGAGATAGTCGGGTCGGGCCAGGCAAGTGACACATTGGCCCTGCATCACCGTAAGGACATCTGCACGATGGAGGCCACCAAGATGGCCGCCAAGCGCGCGTTCGAAATGGCTTCCCTGACCACGCGCGATGTCGACGTCGCCGAGGTACACGACAACTTCACGATAAGCGAGATACTCGCCATTGAGGACCTCGGCTTCTTCAAGAAAGGCGAGGGAGGGAAGGCGACGGAGGCAGGACTCACCGGAATCGCAGGGGAGGTTGCTGTGAACACTTCAGGCGGGCTCAAGGCTCGGGGAGACCCGGTCGGGGCGACGGGGATCGCCCAGGTGGTCGAGATAGTCACTCAGCTGAGAGGAACGGCAGGAAATAGACAGGTGAAAGATGCGACGATCGGTCTGACCCACAATGTTGGAGGCACCGGGGCAACCGCTCTTGTGCACCTGTTCAGGAGGGTCTGACATGGCCACTGCACCGAGGTTCTGGCGGGAGAATCCCAGCAGATACAATCTGATGGGGTTCAAGTGCAATAGCTGCGGAAGGCATTACTTCCCCCCAAGGGCGATATGTCCAGTCTGTCACAGGAAGAGCGTGGGCAAGATGGAGAAGGTCAAGCTCAGAGGGACCGGCAAGGTATTCTCTTTCACCGACGTCCATGAGGGGCTCGAGGACATCGCTCTTCACAAGCCATACATCGTCGCGATCGTGGAGCTCGATGAAGGCCCGCGCGTGACTGCTCAGATAATCGACTGTGAGGCGTGCGATATCCAGATAGGCACTCCGGTCAGGGCTACGATGAGGAAGCTCAGCGAGGAGGGTCCCTCCGGAGTCATTCACTACGGATACAAGTTCGCTCCAGTCAAGGAGAAGTAGCCGCGGCACGTGAGTCGATATATTAATCTCAAGGTTCCCGGTCTCGGATAACACCTGAGGGTGTCTAGCATGGCGAATGCCAGAGATTCAAAAGGCAATGTCGTAGGCATAGATGGCAGCAGCCTGACGATCGACAAGGTCGTTCGAGTCGTGAGGGAAGGCGCGAAGGTCTCCGTTGCCCCTGAGACCCGGAAGAGGCTCTCGGAAGCCAGACGCTCACTCGAGGACATCGTCAGTACTGGCAAGGCGATATATGGCATCAACACGGGGGTTGGTGAGCTTGTGGACGTCCGGATTCCCCCTGAGGAGATCAGAGCGCTCCAAGTCAACTTGCTCAGGAGTCACGCTTGCGGCGTCGGTGAGAGGTATCCCTCGGAGGTAGCACGTGCGATGATGTTGCTTAGGGCAAACGCACTCGCGAAGGGCTACTCAGGCGTGCGCCCCGACGTCATTGAGATGCTTGTCAGCATGGTGAACTCGGGTCTGGTCCCGAGCATCCCGAGCAAAGGTTCGGTCGGCGCAAGTGGCGACCTCGTGATGCTCGCCCACCTCGGCCTGGTCATGATAGGTGAGGGCGAGGCCGACGCTGGCAAGGGGTTCGAGCCAGGCGCTAGGGCTCTCAAACGGAAGAGGCTGTCCCCGATATCCCTGGAGGCGAAAGAATCCATTTCGCTCGTGAACGGCACGCAGGCCATGTCCGCCGTGGGAGTACTTGCGACAGAGGATGCCTCGCGGCTTGCGGACAACGCCCAGATTGCTGCAGCGATGTCGTTAGAGGCCCTGAAGGGAACCGCCTCGGCGTTCGACCTCAGGATATCTCGAGTCCGGCCGCATGCGGGTCAGATGCGAGTGTCCCGAAACATGAGGTCTCTCCTTCGGGGAAGCGAGATAATGGTGTCGCATCATGACTGCCCAAAGATACAGGATGCGTACACGCTCCGGTGCATCCCTCAGGTGTTGGGCGCCAGCCTGGAGACCATATGGTACGCACGCAAAGTCCTGGAGATAGAGATTAACTCCGCAACTGACAATCCACTCTTCTTCCCAGAGGACGGTATTGTGATTTCGGGCGGCAATTTCCATGGTCAGCCAGTTGCTTTGGCAATGGATTTCCTGGGGCTTGGGGTTCACGAGCTCGGGAGTTTCTCGGAAAGGCGTTCCGCAAGGATGGTGGACGACAAGCTGAGCGGTCTCCCACCTTTCCTCACGCGTCACGGCGGGGTCTCCTCGGGTCTGATGGTTCCTCAGTACGTGGCCGCATCGCTCGTGTCCGAGAACAAAGTGCTGGTCCACCCCGCTTCTGCGGACTCGATACCCACAAGCGCGAATCAGGAGGATCACAACAGCATGGGTACAATCGCAGCGTGGAAAGCCCGTCAGATCGTGTATAACGTAGCTCGTGTGATTGCCATCGAGATGATCACCGCTGCCCAGGGCCTTGATTTCATCTCCCTCTCCTCGAGCCCCGCAGTGGAGATTGTCAGAAAGGTCCTCCGGAGAAAGGTGCCAACGCTCGAAGAGGATAGACCCCTTTCAGAAGATATCGAAAGCGTCGTGAGGCTGATTTCGGGGAATCATCTGGTTCGTGCGGCGGAGAGATCGGCGAGATTCGAGCGGACGTGACGTAAAAAATATACTGGTTACCCGTTAGCGCTTGCGTACAGTCGTCCAAGAGGTGACAGTTTGGAGGACCTTGCGAGAAGCGCAATCGATCGGGCCGAACGACTGGGAGCAGAGTTTGCGGACATCCGTGTCGAATCATTGAGAGGTACCGGCATTTTGGTGATGGACTCCAAGACCAAGGCGTTGACATCGCTTCATGAGGCCGGCTGTGGCGTTCGTGTGTTCGTCGGAGGCGCATGGGGCTTCTCGACCACGAACTCCCTGAACGCCAGATCTGTTGCGCAGGCGGCTGTGTCGGCAGCCAGGATGGCGAATGTCGCCAAGTCGCGTGCGAAGATCTCATTCAGAGTTGAACCAGGCAGAGCTGTCAGGGCCTCAGATGAGTACAGGTGCAAGGAGCCGCCCTCCGAGGTAAGGGTCGACGAGAAGATGGAGTATGTGCTCGGACTCGACAGATCAATGAAGGAGAATGACAAGAGGATATCCAGCACGAGCTCGAGGTTCGATGACATGGAGGTTCAGAGAGTCATTGCGAACTCATTCGGGACCCTCGTTCGTTCCACTGAAAGGTGGGCGGTGGCATCGTGTGCGGCTTGGGCCAAGGACGATGGTATTGTTCAGCTTGGCCACGAGTCGTATGGGAACGTCGGCGGCTTTGAGATCATGAGAACTGAACAGGCGCTCTCGATAGGAGAGCAGGCGGCGTCCCAGGCTGTGCGATTGCTGGATTCCAAGCCTGCTTCGGCAGGCAAGTTCACTTGCGTTTTCGACAACAAGTTGGCAGGAATGATGGCCCATGAGGCCTTCGGACACGCGTGCGAAGCGGATGGGATCCTCGCTGGTGCTTCCGTGTTGGAGGGAAAGCTCGGCAAGGAGGTTGCGGACGAGTCCGTGAGCATGTATGACGACCCCACAATCAGGAACACATTCGGCTACTTCTCCTTCGATTGGGAGGGGGTGAAGGCGAAGAAACACGTGCTGATAGAAAAAGGAGAATTGAAGGGATTCTTGCACAACCTCGAGAGCAGCAGCAGGATGGGAGTGACGCCCAATGGCTCTGCCAGGTCCCAGGCTTTCAACAGTCCTCCCATCATCAGGATGAGCAACACGTACTTCGCGGCTGGGAAATGGAAGAGGGACGAGCTGCTGCAGGATGTGAAGCATGGGCTTCTAATCAAGGGCAGCCATTATGGGCACGTGGAGCCCGCGAAGGGCCAGTTCACGTTCAAATGCGATGAAGCGTACGAGATTGCGAAGGGTGAGGTCGGCCAGAGATACAGAGATGCATCGGTGTCAGGGCTGATTCTCGAGGTTCTGAAGAATGTAGAAGGAATGGCGGACGACTTCAAGCTCGGCGATCCGGGATACTGCGGCAAATCAGGTCAGTCTGCGAGGACGACGGACGGTGGCCCTCACATGCGCGTCTCGAACATGGTGGTGGGGGGTCTTGCCTAGGAGGCGCGGTTCATGGTGACTCTGGAGGATGCTGTGACGAAGGCGGTCGGCCACGCGACCAGGGCTGGCGCATCAGATTGTGATGTAGTTGGCTGCTCATCGAGGTACATCGTAGCCGAAATTGAGAAAGGGTCCATGAAGCAAGCGAGCGCATCTGACGAGGTCGGGATTGGCATCCGGGCCTTCATCAATGGAAGCTCGGGCTTCTCATACTGCGCGGACCTCAAGGACTCGCCGATTAGGAGGATGGCGGAACTCGCGGTGTCTTTGGCCAAAGCTGGCACCCCAGACCCTGATTTCAGAGGACTTCCCGAGCCTGAGAAGGTTTCGAAGGTCTCAGGCTTGTTTGACAAGAGAATTGCCAGCCTGGGAGCTGATGAGGTCGTGGACATGGCGATCCACCTCGCTGAGGTTGCTGGGTCTGATCGGAGGATCACATCTGTCAACGCCCTGGTGGCTGTAGGCCTAGGGACAGCCTGTCTGATGAACAGCCGGGAGGTCTCAGCCTATCAGCAGATGTCTTCCTTCGACGCAGTGGGGGAAGTGGTCGCAGGAACGAAATCAGACATGTTTTCGGGGACCGATGTGAGGTCATCTCGTAAGCTGGACAAGCCCCTCCTCGATTTGGCAGGGTCCAACGCTCGCGAACACGCGATAATGGGATTGAAGAAGACGCGAATGCCCACCGGCGACTACCCGGTGATCATGGATCCACTGGCTGTGGGGTTCCTGCTTGCTTCGGCGGTCGGAGACGGGGCCAACGCGGACAGCGTCCAGAGGGGCAGAAGCTACCTTGCAGGGAAGCTCGGGAAGAGGATAGGGTCATCCTCGTTGTCAGTATCGGACGATCCGACTGTCGAATGGGCATCCGGCAGCTACTCGTTCGACGGGGAGGGAACACCTGCTCGGAGAAAATTGCTCGTGGACAAGGGGACGCTGCGGACCTATCTGCACGACAGCTACACCTCCGGGAAAGACTCGACGAATAGCACCGGTAACTCCTCAAGGGGTGCCCCCCAATGGAGCTTCAGGACTCCGCCATCGATATCGAGCTCGAACTTGCTGGTTAGGCCAGGCACGACGACCTCGGATAGCATGATAGAAGATGTCAAGAACGGAATCTACCTGAGGTTGACTTGGGACCGCCCGAACTTGACGACGGGAGAGTTGTCCGGATTGATGATGGAGTGCTACAAGATCAGCAACGGAGATCTCGGAGCGTCGATAAGACAGTCATCCATGGGAATAAGTCTACTGGACATGTTCGATAGAATCGAGCAGGTTGGCAGAGTTCCCCGGGAAGCCTTCGGCGTGATAACCCCGCACCTTAAGGTTTCAAAGGTCAGGATCGGGGGCTCTGGCTAGAATGAGTATTTCTGGTTGCAGATAGGGCACTGCGCGTTTCTCTTGGCGCATAACAGGTGCAGCTGCCCTCCGCATCTGCACATGAGGATGTCGAAGCCGGGCTTGATGCGGCCCTGGCAGGATATGCACCGGTTCTGGTCAGTGGCGCGGCCGATCTTGAACGGAGGCCCTGCCGCGAACACGTTCACGGCGTCCTCGATTTCGAATGTCTGGACCTTCTCATCGAAATGCCTCCTGGTGCTGAGCTCGACCTTGATTGGGAGGCTGCCGCTGCCCCTTGGGGTTATCATCGCCTTGACAATCTCCTCGCCGCCAGGCTTCAGGTTGGAAACCTTTGGAGCGAGAGCGGTCTCGAAGTCCCCGGAGAGCTTCATGAAGACCTCCTTGGCCATCGCCTTGCCTGAGTTCTTGATCGCTATCGCAAGCTCCCCCGCAACACCCTCCTGGAGCCCGACCGCAGATATGGAACCTCCAATGTCAGGGGAGTATGTCTCCATGATCGTCTTCGCAGTATCGAGCGCCTCAGCGACAAGCTCGATTGCCGAGTCGTAGTCCTTCTCCTTCTCGATATCGGCCATCGCAAGAAGCCTTTCCGGCTCCTTTCTTGGAAGGCCGAACCTCGCGAGGCTGTCCATCGCGCTCTCGGCCGCTATTGATATGTCAACGAACTTCTCGTGAGAGTCCTCGATCGACCCTAGTCTAGCATCTGCCTGCATGACTATCTGGAACGCGTCTCTTGCCTCTCCGCTGGCATCGGCCTCACGTGCGCTCGCAAGGAGCTCCTCGACTGACGAGGTCGAGGCACCGATGATCTTCAGATCCGCCACCTTGTTCTGAACCTCGTCGATGAGCCTGGTCATCTTCTTCGAGATCAACTCGTAGCAGTTGTTCCTGCAAGTCATAGCCTGTTGGTAGGCGAAATCCCAGAGCTTTTCCTTGAACGAGGTATTGGCGACCTCGAGCAGGTCCTCGCATGATTTAGTGTTTATTCCCATTGCGTTCGCCTTGGCAATCATCGATTTGTTCTGCTCCATTACGTCCGTGATCGAGCTCTCAATGAGGTGTTCGGCCGCCTCGGAGGCTCTGACAAGCGTCTCCCTGCATCTCGCGAAATCCTGCGATGCGAGTTCTTCCTGGGCCATATCGATCAGTTCGTCGCACTCCGACGTGTCTATCTTGATCTTCTTCAGCCGATCGATTCTCTCCTTGAGCGAGCTCATCTCGGTTCTGCAGCCCTCGATGTTCTCGCGTATCGCATGGAGTTCGTCACCGCCGTCTATGGCAGTTGTCAGAGCATCCACGTACTTGCCACTCCTCAGCAGCTCCTCGCTCCTCTTGACGAGCTCGGAGAGATGCTCGCTCCTGATGCCTTCCGAGTTCGCCTCCGCGAGCTTCTTTCGTGCAAGTTCGACCGCCCGGGCACTTATGTCTCTCTGAAGCTCCGCCCTTTCCATTTCGGTCTCGCACGCAAGGGTGAGCTTGAGCGACTCTTGGTACCTGCCTTCCTTGAACGCCTTCAGGCCGTCTGAGATGCACCTCTCAGCCATGCCTGTGGCAACTCCTTCGGTCGCGGCCTTGTCGACTCTCTCCTTGAACCTTTCCAGAGTGCCCCAGATGCGCGCTCTGGTCACCTCCGAGGATATCTCCGAGGATTTCCGCGCGAGCTCGAGGGCAATGGCATATTGGTGGCGTGTGAGGGCCTCGACTGCCTGTTCCAGAAAGTCGCGTGCCCTGCCGACGTTCACATCTAGCGTCTCTGCGTCCTTGAGGCTGTTTCTGGCCACCCTGATCTCCAATGCGGCCTGCGATGAGAGGTTCTTGATGTGATTGATGTCCTCCTTCGCGGACGAGATGCAGCGCAATGCCTCCGTATAGCTCCTGGATCGCACGAGCGCCGAGGCCTGCTCCGCCAGTTTCTCAGGGCCGGCAGTGTCGACGCCAACGTTGCGCGCGTCGGTCAGAAGGCGCTGGAGTTCCCTGATCATCTCGGCTACGGAGGATGATATCGTCGACCTGCTGGTCTCGTCGCATTCCTTCACAGTTGCCAGGGCGTCATCGTACTGCTTTCTCTTCATCTGCTCCTTTGCCTTTGCTAGCAACTTGGAGGCTCTGTCCATTTCGATGCCTTGGCTCTGGCCGAGGTCGATCTGTTCTTTCGATGTGAGTATGAGCTTCGCTGCCAGGTACATTCCGAGGTTCTTCTCAGTGTCCTGTATGCATCGGTCCAGCGAACTCTCCGCGCCATCGAGGTCTCCGTCTGAGAACGCATTCCTGCCTTTGTCGAGAGCCTTGAGAACTCCCGAGACGTCCACCTTCACGCGGCCCGCCTCAGAGATGAGCTCCTCTGCCCTCCTGACCTTGGCCTTGATTGCGTCATATCTCTCAATCTGTCTCTGTAGTCCCGAGTTCGTGTCCTTGACCAATCTGTAGGCGTCGACGAACTCATGGGATTCAACCTTGATCCTCGCTTCCTTCAGGGATGTCTTCGCGTCACCGATGTCGATCCCAATCGTCTTCGCCTCTTCAAGAGTGTCCTTTACGGCCGAGAACTCTGCGTGCACGATCCTGGTTATTGTTTCGTCCGCGCTCTGGATGATCTCACGAGCGCGCGCTGTGGCGTCCTCGTACACTCGGCGATCATAGGCCTCCTTGGCCCTGGTCATGAGTATCTCGATATCAGAAAAGTCTCCTCCCATAGTCCTGACGGACTCAATCTTCGAAGATGCTTCTCCGATGATCCTGTCGCATTCGGTCTTGCCGATGGACTCCAGCGTCTGGGTTACCTGTTTGATACTGAGGCTTGCCTTTTCGAAATCAAACGAGGATATGTTCTGCCTGGCCTCTTGAATCATGGCCTGTATCTCGGCGAGCCCCTCCTGGCTGGAGTAGCTCTTGACAAACGTGTCGATGCTCTGGAGCCTGTCACTCATCACGCGCGTCATGGCCGCTCTCGATGCTTCCTGGCTGGCCTTGGACAGGTTCATGCTCTCCACAAGGTCCTCCTTGGAGAGGTAGTCGAGGGCTTTGTGCAGGGTTCCCTCGGCCTCCGTGACATCAGCGCCGGTCGTCTTCCCCAGCTTGACTGCCTTGTCCGCCGCATCAATCGACGCCATGGTCTGGTCGTAGGCAAGTTTCTTGGCGTCGGCGATGCCCTTCTTCGTCAGCTCGATTGTGCCGTTGTAGTCCTTGGCCTCGAAGGATTTCCTCGCCCCTGCGAGCATCTCCTTTGTCTTGGTTGCATCTGCGCCCATGTCCGCAGCGAACTTGGCCGCCTTTGCGAGCTCTACGATATCATCTCTGGCTTTGTAGAACTCCTCGAGGGCGCTGTCGACCTCCTTCCTGCTCTGCTCCGCGTAGTCCATTGCCTCCTGGAACTTGCCGAGCTTGAGGTGATCCCTGGAGGTGTTCAGCAATGCGATGGATTTGGACATGTCAACGCCGACCTTCTTGGCCAGCACGAACCGGTCCCTTGCGACCGCAATCACGTCGAGCACTGACTGGAACTGGGTCTTATGCGCCCTCTCTCTGGCCGTGTTCAGCGCGTGCACGGCCTCTATGTACTTCTTCTCCTTGAGGGCGTTCTGGGCTTGATCGAGCAGCTGCTGGGGAACTGCGATATCCATTTCAGCGGACTTGAGTTTCTTTATGTTGTCCCTTGTGTCCCTGACGAGCTCCTGGAGCTTCGCAGATATCGAGTTCTCTCCCTCTCCTTCGGCCCTCTTTGCGTACGCGAGCGCGTCCTTGAACCTCAGCGAATCCAGGTTCGATTTCGCCCGGTCGATGTGGTTCTTCACCTTGGTCATGTCGGACCCGAATTCCTCGCCAGCCGAGAGCAGCTCCTCCGCTCTGGAAATGGCCGAGTTGATCTGCATCTTGATGTCCTCGCCTGCGGCCTCCAGGACCTCTTCTATCTGTGAGGCGCACGCTTCGAACTCCTGGTTCTCCAGGGCGGACTTGGCACGCAGGAGCTGGTCTTCGAATAGGCCGACGTCGTTGCCCATGTCCTTGGCCTGCATGATGACGTCCTGGGCTTGTGAGAAAAGCTCGGAGAAGTACTGGTGAAGGCCCTTTTCGGCCGTGTTGTAGGCGTTCCTCGCGAGTTTCATCCCCCCTTCCAGGTCTTCGTTCATCACGCGCTCTTTGCTCTTCTCGAGCATCTCGACCGCGGATGTGGCCTCCTCATGGTCTGAACCCATCAGGTTTATGAGTCCTTCGACCGAGTCCGCCACCTCCCCTATCTTGCGGAGATACGAGTTCCTGGCCGCCTCCCGGGCCTGCCTCACGTGGCCCAAGGCCGCTTGATAGTCCTTTGTCGCCATCGACCCTTCAAAATCACGTTTGGGTTTCTCGACTTCGGATAGGTCCGAATCCGCTTCCTTGCACTGCTTCAGGAACTCCTCGAGATCTTCGTACTCCCTTTCAGCAAGCTCCCTATTCTTGCCGGCTTCTTTCGCCCGCTCTTCCAGCTGCTTGGTAAGCTGCAGGCTCTTTAAGTAGTTCCCTGCCAAGGCGTGACCTTCTCGGACGTCGAGTAACCTGAACTCGAGCTACTGACTGGAGTCTAGCATGTTATCATTTTGCTAAGTCCACTTAAACGTATCGCTATCTGTATCAATAGTGATAGAGTTGCTGGCATTGCCAGATTTTCAGGACTCTCCTACCCAAGGTTGATCTTCTTCAGGACCCGTTTGGACAACCGATCTCCCTGGGTCAGTAGCTCATTCAGCCGCTCCCGCTTAAGCCTTGCGAAGTCCCCGTCCGAAACGCCCTCCAAGTTGATGACTACATTCATATAGGCGCCTTTGAGACCCGCCTTGGCAAGAAGTGCCGCAACACCGACGTCCGACCTGGCAGACCGAAGGCCGATCTCGGATACCCTGACCGATGCCTCGAGCACTTTCACGCAGGCCTCGACGGTCCGCAGCGGGACTTCCGCAGCGTTCTTCAAGGCCCTTTCATACACGTCGGCGGGCTCTCCAAGTCCTTTCGCCTTCAACTCCCTCGCAGCTTCCACAACCTTGTCGTATGCCCTCGCGTCTTCGGAGGCCAGCCCGACGAGTTCGTCGCGGAGTGCCGACATGCTCTCGCCTATCGAGTCCAGCTCAGGCTTGTTCGACGCGTGCTTCTTGTTCTTCGCAGTTATGCCGCAGACCATGACGACCAAAGACGCCGCCATGCTTCCTGCAGCCGCCGCAGCTGTCCCTCCGCCCGGCGAAGGCTCGGACGACGACAGGTCGATGCAGAATGACCGGAGTTCAGACTCCTTCCTCAACCCCAAATTCTCCGCTCCAGTACTTGGTCGCTGCTGAAGGAGTGCAGCTTGAGATACCTTGCTGTCGCGTCGCACAGCGCGCTGAGAGGAATGAGTCCAACGACTTCGCTTTCGGCGATTTCCACACCCCTTTCGCGAGCCTCCTTCTCGATCTCCTCAAAGACTATTGAGATCGGAGTGATGCCGTAGTCCGTCAGGTTCATTGACACCTGTACCATTCCCCGGTTCTCCAGCTTGAATCCCAAGGCCTTGACATGGGGTAGGCCTCCGCTGCTCGAACGGATCTTCCTGGCAATTTCCTTGGCAATGGCGACATCCGTTGATCTCAGATTCACATTGAAGGCGATCAGAGGCATTCGCGCGCCAACCGCGACCGCTCCCGCAGTCGGATGTAGCATTCTGGGGCCGTAGTCCGGGTACCGAGAATCGTCAGTCCTGATCAGCTCCCGCAGACCTTCGAACTGTCCTTTTCGAACGTTCTCGAGGTTCTTCCTCTCGGGCTTCTTCGCGGCGGCCTCGTAGAGGTAGACGGGAATCTTGAGATCCTTGGCTATTCTTGCCCCCACCTTGTTGGCTATCTCTATACAGTCGTCGATATTGACCCCTGAGATGGGCACGAAGGGCAGGACATCGAGTGCACCCATCCTGGGGTGCTCTCCCTTGTGCTTATTCAGATCGATGAGCTCGCTTGCTGCCCGTGCGCCTCTGAATGCGGCCTCCTGGATGTTGTCCTTCCCGCCTGTGAAGGTCACGACGCACCTGTTGTGGTCCACGTCCATTTCGATATCCAGGACTTTGATGCCAGGAACAGAACGAATGGAGAAGACGATCTTGTCCACGACCGCCTTTCTCCGGCCTTCACTGAAATTGGGGACGCACTCGATGATTGCGGGCATTTGATTGGCCGGCAGAGTGAATGCGATTGTCATCTAATAATGTTCGTTGTGGCTTGTCATCCGTCTGACTCGTTGTCATTTCTTCAGCACGTCTACTGCTGCGACTCTCTCGAGGACCAGTTCCAGCGCGCGCTTCCGTGTGAGCGTGGCGATTTCCTGATCCGTGAACCCGAACTTCGCCAAGCTTGACTCAGGCATGTCCTCTCGCATTTCGGGGAGATTCCGCCAATCCTTATGAGGGGAGATCGAAGGACGTCCGAGGATGGCGACGACAACTTCGTCCGTTTCGGCGTCGGCCGTCATCTTCCTGATTGCTGCGCTCAACTGCCTCTCGCCGGACGAATAAAGGAGGGTTTCCATCGCCAACGAATCGGAAGAGTTCCTTCCCTCATCAACGGACTTCTTTGCGTGGTACAGGGCGCTTCTCAGATGGGCCGCTCCGAAGACCATATCAGCCCTCAAGACAACCACAACTGCGCCGATTTCCGCACCTCGTCTAGTGCATTCCTTCAGGAATGCCGGGGCTGATCCTTTCGGGATAGAAGCGATCCAAGCTCCGAAACCCTCTGTATGGTGCGCGACCTCGTCTTCCATTCTAGCCTCCTTCTCGAATGCCCAAATCCGCGGCTTAGACCGCTGTTGATTATCTGTATTCTCTGAGAGACTTCTGTCCCTCTCGTCTCTCCTCCTCCATTCCTCGTTCGCTTTGCCCAAGTTGCTCCTTGACGGACTTTGCCACCGACTCACCAATCGCGGGCACCTGCTTGAGCCTTTCGTAAGTGACTAGCCTGAGGTCCTCCAGCGTTCTGTATCCTCTATCGAACAGTGTCCTCGCCCTGATTCGTCCGATGCCCCTCAACTTCACCAGCTCTAGCAGCTCAGGTCTTATGCCATAATGTGCCCTCGCTCTCAGCTCGGTAAGGGCTCCGACAGCCTCGCGATTGAATATCTCTGCAAGCCGAGCTGATGCATGTATCAACCATTCGGCAACGTCTACTCTGTTCCTGATATCCCCGGGACCGACTCCGAAGGCTTCGGCGATGCTGTTCTCAGGCACCTCGGACATCCAATCATTCAGAAGCTTTGCCGTCTTCACCTCGGCGAGAAAAAACTCGTACTTTGCCAGATCCGAGGGGGGATCGAGAAGCAGCTGGTCCCTTATTCCATCCTCGAATTCCTCTATCCACCCGTAATCGGACTGACGCAGGTACTGCAGGGTCATGTCGGGGGTGCTGCAGATCGCGTGAAGCATCCCGAACTCCTTGCCTGGTCGGAAGCCGGTCAGAGCGGCCCTCATGACAACCGCGGACTGCGGGTCGATGTACAGATCGCTGACGTACTTGCCAAGCAGAGTCGCTCTCAACTCCTCCTGGTCGTGCAGCATCTCCTCCTTCTTGAGGTAGTCCACGACATTTGCTATGGTCTCCTCGAGATTCACCGCATCCGTCTGGTGAGCAAGGAATGTCCGGCGGAAGAATTCGTTGAGCTGTTCGATCGTAGAGCTGGCCCTGGTGGCCACGAGCGCAAGCACATGGGATCTGATGGCCGGCTCGGTCCCGAGCTTCGAGTAGATGTTCTCGTTCTCGCCAAGGAGGTAGTTCTCAAGCAAGAACTCCCGATCTTCCGAGTCCTTCGCTATGAGTATGGCCTCTCCATAGCTGTCAAATCTGGGTCTGCCGGCTCTTCCGCACATCTGTTTGATCTCGAGTACTGGGATCGTCACATAGCCAATATTGGAGTCATACCTTCTGACATCTCGCACGATGACGGTTCTCGCAGGAAGGTTTATGCCCGCCGCAAGAGTCGGAGTGGCGACGATGCATCGGAGCAGACCCTTCTTGAAACTGTCCTCCACCGACCGCCTCTGGGAGTTGGTGAGTCCGGCGTGATGGAAGGCTACACCGCTTTTCATGCATTTCCCCAGTTTGCTCCCCAGACCCGTCGGCTCGTCCTGCTCGCCGATCAATCTCTTTGACAGTCTCGAGAGCTCGGCCGTGTTCACAGCTCCGGACGCCTTCACACCGCTCCCTAAGGAGACCGCCAATGATTCGCTCGCTTTGCGAGTATTCACGAACACGATGCACTGCCCCCCAGTCTTCAGGGAGTCGACCACGAGGTCTCGAACGGGTTCCGGGCCACCTTCAATTCTCCTTTTGGAATTGTCCGTGAAGAATATCTCTCCGTCGGAATACACTCCGTGCTTGAGCGGCACGGGCCTCCAGTCGCTCTCCACAAGAGCCGCACCAAGCCATTCCGCAAGCTCCTTCGCGTTCCTGATCGTGGCAGAAAGGGCGATTATCTGGGCATCTGGATTGAAAGTTCTGAACTTGACCAGCGTGACCTCGAGCGTGGGTCCTCGGTCCGGATCGTTGACCAGGTGGACCTCGTCCGCAATCACGACTGAGAGCTGCTCCAGCCACTTGCTCCTGTGACGAAGCAAGGAATCGGTTTTCTCGGATGTGGCAACGACGATGTCGTACATGTGGAGTTTCGGGTCGATCTCGTCGTAGTCCCCGCTGGACTCTCCCACCTTCAGGCCGAGTGACTCGAATTTGGAGAGTTCTTCGTACTTCTCAGAAGCCAAAGCCTTGAGCGGCACTATGTAGAGCGCCTTACCTCCTTTGAGCACCGCATTCAACATCGCGAGGTATGCCACAAGGCTCTTGCCGGATGCCGTGGGGATTGCCAGGACCAGGTTTCGCCCCTCAAGTGCCGGCTTTATTGCAGCCTCCTGGGGCGGGTAGAGCTCCTCGATACCGTCTTCCCTCAGCTTGTCAACTATCCTTGGGTCCAGTCCAAGTTGGCCTATTTTCATATCAACCCACGGGGATGTAGACGAGATATGTCGACGATTTCTAATACCTGTCCTCGAGCTCTGAGAACGTACGCACTGGCAACTGTGGATGTTGACATCCGAGAGTCTCGGCGCAATGCTTATTTAGCTCGAGGTTTAATAGCTTTGGCAAGACTGGATAGAGCGCAACTGGTGTAGCCAATGGCAGAAAGGGATACTGAGGGAGTTGAACTTGGTCTCCCGGATGTTGAGGATTGGATTGAGTCCCATAAGTTCCAATCAACCGCCGAAGTCAAAATACCTCCGCAGCTGGTTGATCAAGTCATTGGCCAGGACGAAGCTGTCATGGTCATAAGGAAGGCCGCTGAGCAGAAGCGGCATGTGATTCTGATCGGGGACCCAGGGACAGGCAAGTCAATGCTGGCAAGGTCCATGATCGATTTTCTCCCAAAAGGCGAACTGCAGGATGTGATTGCCTATCACAATCCCGATGACAATAACGAACCAAAGATACGGATCATACCCGCCAGCAAGGGCAGGGAGATAGTTCAGGCACAGAAGATCGAGGCAGACCAGAAGCGCGCACAGAAGAACTCGTCCGCGCTGATGCTCGTGATCCTCTTCATAGTGCTCGGCGGATTCCTGTCATACGTCCAGGGGAACACCACCCCGCTGTTGATCGGCCTCATCGGCGGAGTCCTTCTGTATTTTGTATTCCGATGGTCTGGTCAGAGACGCGAATCGATCATTGTGCCCAAGCTCTTGATCACGCACAGGACCGATGAAGCCCCTCCGTTCATTGATGCTACTGGCGCTCACGCAGGAGCCCTTCTGGGGGATGTCAAGCACGATCCTTTCCAGAGCGGTGGCCTGGAGACCCCCGCTCATGAACGTCTGGAGCCTGGGGCCATCCACAAGGCTAACAAAGGCGTCCTCTTCATCGACGAAATCAACATGCTCAGGATCGAGAGCCAGCAGAGCCTCCTGACCGCCCTGCAGGAAGGTCAGTTCAGCATCCTGGGCCAGAGCGAGCGGAGCTCAGGTGCGATGGTCAAGAGCGAGCCTGTCCCTTGCAACTTCATACTTGTCGCCGCTGGGAACTTGGACGCTGTGGCCGGCATGCACCCGGCTCTGAGGTCCCGCATACGAGGCTACGGGTACGAGATCTACATGCGAAGCACAATGCCTGACAACGAAACAAACAGGGAGAAGCTTGTGAGGTTCGTCGCCCAAGAGGTCTCGAAGGACAAGAAGATCCCGCACTTCGACCGTCCGGCTGTGGCTGAGATCATAAGGGAGGCACAGCGGAGGTCTGGCAGGCGTGGGATGCTGACGCTTCGGCTCAGGGAACTTGGCGGGCTGGTGCGTGTCGCAGGGGACATCGCCACCGAGAAGGGTGCACCGGTTGTCGGTGCTGCTCACGTCCTCGATGCGAAGAGGATTGCGAGGTCCCTCGAGCAACAGGTGACCGACAGAGCTGTCGAGCGGAGGAAGGACTACAAACTATCCCTGACGGAGGGATCGGTGGTTGGAGTTGTCAACGGACTGGCCGTCCTCAATGCGGATTCATCTATGGCCGAGTTCTCGGGCATAGTCACCCCTATAGTTGCCGAGGTCACCCCAGCTCAGACGAAAGAGGGCGGGAGGGTCATAGCTACAGGCAAGCTTGGAGAGATAGCCAAGGAGTCGGTCCAGAACGTGTCCGCCCTGATAAAAAAGTACACAGGCCAGGACATAACCAACCATGACATTCACGTTCAGTTCATAGGCACATATGAGGGGATTGAGGGCGATAGCGCGTCGATTGCGGTTGCGACGGCAGTGATATCGGCATTTGAGGACATCGAGGTCGACCAGACGGTCGCCATGACCGGGAGCCTGAGCGTTCGCGGCCAGGTCCTCCCGGTCGGGGGCGTGACTGCCAAGATCGAGGCGGCCGCCGAGATGGGGCTCAAGAAGGTCCTCATACCCGCAGAGAACATGAAAGACGTCCTTCTCGAAGATCGTTACATTGGTAAGATCGAGGTCGTGCCCGTGCGCGTCCTCAGGGATGTGCTCACGCACTCTCTGGTCGGAGCTCGCAAGGACAGCCTGCTGCGAACACTCGCTGAGATGGTGGCCAAGAGGCCGTCTGCGCCCGGGCTGATAACGGGCGCGGACAGCACATCTTCTCTATGAGGATGTGGGTTCTTGCGCGGACTGATGGTCGGACGGTTCCAGCCCTTCCACAAGGGTCACCTCTCGGTCATCAGGGAAGCGCTTCACAGCTGCGATGAACTGATTGTGGTGTTGGGCAGCGCCGAGGAATCACACACGGAGAAGAATCCCTTCACTGCGGGCGAGCGTTTTCAGATGATACTATCCGCACTATCGGAGTCGGAGAGGTCGAGGGTGCTCGTCATTCCGATCAGGGACGTGAACCGATACTCCGTCTGGGTCAACCACGTCGAGTCCTATGCCCCTCCATTTGACGTCGTGTTCTCGAACAGTGCACTTACTAGATCGTTGTTCTCCCAGGCAGGGTACGAAGTTAGGAAGACAAAGGCCTACAACCCGAAGGCTTACTCCGCAACCGAGGTCAGGCGACGCATCGTGTGTGGTGAGAATTGGTCGCACCTCGTGCCGGCGCCCGTGGCTCGACTTTTGGAGGGAATCAACGCCAAGCAGAGACTTCTGGATGCGGGCGCAGGGCCAAGGAAGAAATGAGGCTTGAGCTGATGACCACGGCAAGGGAGGTTGGGAACCTGCTGAGGGAACGCGGCCTCACGATATCGGTCGCGGAATCGTGCACTGGTGGCAAGCTTGGAGATCTCCTGACCAATGTGTCTGGGAGCAGCGACTACTTCGTCGGCGGGGTTATCTCCTACAGCAACAAGGTCAAGGTGGATTTGCTTGGTGTCAGGAAGGCGACCTTGGCAACTGACGGTGCCGTCAGCGAGAGTGTCGCCAGGCAGATGTCCAACGGGATTCGAAGAAGGGTTGATTCCGATATTGGAGTCGGGATAACAGGAGTAGCAGGACCTTCGGGCGGAACTCCGAGGAAGCCGGTCGGCCTCGTGTACATTGCAGTGAGTTCCAGGAACAAGACCAGGTGCACGAGGAACCTGTTCAAGGGGACGAGGACCGCAATCAAGAGGCAGTCAGTGTCGCGCGCACTGGAGATGATCGGGGATATCCTCGTGGGCTAGCCCGTCGCTGTTCTGCGGTCACTGGATAGATGGTTCGAGCGTCTCCCGGCGCCTTTCTCCAAAAACTTCATTATCATCGAACTGCATCCGTTGAACAGTCATGTCAGAAGGGGATGTACAGAGGATACCCACTGGAGTTGCTGATTTCGACTCGATCATCCAGGGAGGTATGCCAGTAGGCTCAGTCGTGCTGCTGCTGGAGGACGTCGGAGGGGGAGGCCTGGAGTTCGCCATCACCTCCGCGGCCAAGATTGGCATAGTCAAGGAATATCCTGAGACGAGGAACTTCATGCTGGGCGATGCGGGCAGACATGGAATTCTCCCTGAGAAGATGAACTACATCACGTTTTCTCGCTCCAGGGAGGACATGCTGAGGGAAGTGAAGATGTCCTTCAACAAAGACTTCTATGAATCCCTCAGGGGCAATTTGCTGTTCAAAGATTTCTCGAAGGACTACTTCATGCATACAGTGGTCCCAACGAGCTGGGTCGATGCGGACCAGACGGGCATATTCTCCGATCGGAAAGACAACGGCCTTCTCGAGACCTTGGTGGATTTCCTCGAGAAGAATGCTCCTGGCAGCATAGTGATCATCGACTCGCTGACCGACCTGATCGTATCCGAGTCAATCAACTTCCAGCATCTGGTGTCCCTGCTCAAAGGCATCCAACGAATGTCCAAGCGGTGGAATTCTGTGTTCTACATTCTGTTGACCGACGACATACTCGACAGAAAACAGCAGCAGATGATCATTGACAGCGTGGATGGCGTTCTCAAGTTCGAATGGGCGAAGTTCCATCACACCTCGAAGAGGCAGCGATACCTCTATGTGGAGAAGTTCATGAGCGTCCTTCCGCACCTGGATCAGGAGAGAATCGCGCGATTCGCCACTCTCATCACCTCCCAGAGCGGATTCGTCGTGATCAACACCGAAAGGGTTGGATGAAGAAATGAACTCCGGCAAGGTGAAGACAGGGATCCAGGGGCTGGATGAGATGCTCCAGGGAGGCCTTCCTGAGAATCACATCATACTCGTCATGGGCTCCTTCGGGACCGGCAAGACCACATTCGGACTGCAGTTCCTCATCGAGGGCTTGAGGAACGAGGAGCCATGCATCTTCATATCGCTCGAGGAGGACAAGGATTCCATCTTGAAGAATGCCAGCTCATTCGGCTGGGACCTCACGCAGTCCATTGAGAGGAAGAGATTGGGCCTGTTCAAGCTAGAGCCTTCCGACGCGAGAACCACAATCACGCGAATCAAGAGCGAGCTTCCGAAGTTCATCAAATCGTTCGGGGCCAAGAGGGTCGTCCTCGACTCCGTGTCCCTTCTGAACATGCTGTTCTCCGACGAGAACGAGAGAAGATCCAACCTGTTCAACCTCTGTCAGCTGATGCGGAGCACTGGTGCGACCGCGGTCCTCACGGCCGAGGTGAGAGATGACAATCCCAGATCTTCCAGGGACGGCCTCGCTGAGTATACGGTGGACGGTGTGCTCCTGCTCCAGTCCGACGAGAGCAGGGAGAGCGGTGAGGTCCAGCTGACGGTGCGGATACTCAAGATGAGACGTACGCCACATTCCAGGAGGGTGAAGCCCTATTCGATCACGGACAAGGGGATCGTCGTTCACGCGGGCGCGGACGTGTTCTAGCATTTGGTTTTCAGTGCACGTGTCCCATCAGGTCAGTGCGGAGCGAAGTCACCAAAATCATTAAAAACAACCAGTGCTTACAACGCGAACGTTCAGGATGAAACTGATAGGCCAGGGCAAGGTGAAGGATGTATACGAGGTCGACAGCCGAACACTAGAGTTCGTGTTCTCGGACAAAATATCGGTTTTCGACAAGGTCATACCATCGCTCATCCCACAGAAGGGTGAGACCCTCTGCAGGTCCAGTGCGTTCTGGTTCCAGCTTGCAAGGGCAAGCAGCATGAAGACGCACTTCAAGGAGTTCATCCCTCCCAATCGGATGCGCGTGCAGAAGGTTCGTGTGCTTCAGTACTCGGAGATCGACAAGAGGACCACGAACTACCTGATACCCCTGGAAGTCATATGCAGGCACTACGTTGCAGGCTCCCTCTGGGACAGAATCCAGGCAAAGCAGATCAAGCCCGCGAAGCTGGGTCTCAAGCCATCAAAAGACGTCAAGTATGGCGACAGGATACCTGAGCCCTTCATCGAGGTCACAACGAAGATCGAGCACTTCGACCGACTTCTGACGAAGACGGAAGCCATGAAGATCGCCGGGCTGACGGCCAACGAATACAAGATGATGGTCGATTCCGTGCTCGCCCTGGACGCGAAGATAGCCGAGGAAGTCGAGAAACGTGACCTGATACACGTCGATGGAAAGAAGGAGTATGCCTTTGACGAGAACCGCGAGCTCATGGTCGTAGACACCTTCGGGACCGCGGACGAAGACCGGTGGTGGGACTGGGAGGCTTATTCAAAGGGGCAGTTCCTGGAACTCAGCAAGGAGAACGTACGCCAGTATTACAGGCAGATCGGATACCACGACAGGCTGGCCGAAGCGAGGAAGCAGGGCAAGGCCGAACCGAAGATACCGGCCCTCCCCGAAGCGAAGATCAAGGAGATATCGGAGCTCTACATGGAGATGTTCGAGCGAATCACTGGCGAGAGCTTCAGATGATTCTGGAAGGCCCGAAAGTTTGATATCGGTCCGGGACTAGTGAGCTTGCGGCAATGGACTTCCACGGAATAGACGAGTTCATGAGGTTTCTCAAGACGAGGTATGACAGGAGCGAGCGGAAGCAGGATTGGAGGGCACTGTCAGGACGGGACCACTTGCGCTCTGGCTACGACACCTTCATATTCACCGACGAGAGCGTCTACCAAATAAAGGCCGCCGAGGTCGCGAAGGGCGAGATGGCGGCGGTCGCGCGGGAGATCGGCGGCCCTTCACCCGACCTACTGGAGGCGATCAAGGGCGGCGCTCCGATACCTCTGGGAGTTGTGTCGCGAACGCCTGACATGTACTCCGTCATCATGTTCGGCATGCAGCAGTACTCATCGGACATATCTGATATGCTGAAGCGGGAGTACTACTCGTCGAAGCAGGACCAGCTTCAGGCTGAGTTGGATCGGAGAGTGTCTGTGTTCCTCGAGCGGCCCGAATACCGGAGGGCGTACAGGAGCATCAGACAGGATCAAGAGGGCTACTTCGGCTGATCAATGGGAAGATGGAGAAAGGGTTTTGGAAGGGCTGGCTATCCGGTAATCTTGCCATCAAAGTACTGCTGATAGCCTCCCAGGTCCAGCAGGCCGTGTCCCGAGAAGTTCAGCCCGATGACTTTCTTCTCGTTCTTCTTCTTGGCCTCAAGTGCGAGGTCGATGGCAGCCTTTATCGCGTGGCTCGTCTCGGGGGCGGGTATCGTGCCCTCGGCCCGTGCGAACATCACTGCCGCGTCGAAGACCTCCTTCTGCCCGTATGCGACAGGCTTCACGATCTTCTTGTTGACCAGTTGGCTGACCGTGGGCGCAGCACCGTGATATCTGAGCCCTCCCGCATGTATCGGGGACGGCACGAAATCGTGACCGAGCGTGTACATGAGGAGCAGCGGTGTTAGTCCCTGTGTATCACCGAAGTCGTACTCGTACTTGCCAGCGGTCAAGCTCGGCACAACCGTGGGTTCGACGGCTATGAACTGAGTGCCGGTCTTCTTCTTGAGTTTCTCCCCGATGAAGGGGAATGTGAAGCCCGCGAAGTTGGAGCCTCCGCCGACGCAGCCGATGAGGTAGTCTGGCTTCTCATCGAGTTTCTTGAATTGGAGCATCGTCTCCTCGCCGATTATGGTCTGGTGCAGCATCACGTGGTTGAGGACGCTTCCGAGGCTGTACTTCGTGTTCTTGCCGTGGATGGCTGTCTCCATCGCCTCGCTGATCGCTATTCCCAGAGAGCCCGGATGCTTCGGGTCCTTGGCGAGCATCTTCCTGCCGAATTCCGTGAGCGTGCTCGGGGACGGCATGACCTCAGCCCCGAAGACCCTCATCATCTCTCGCCTGTAGGGTTTCTGGTCGTAGCTCGCCCTGACCATGAAGACCTTGCAGCCCATTTTGAAGTAGCTGCACGCGATCGCAAGCGCGGTGCCCCATTGGCCGGCGCCGGTCTCAGTCGCGAGGTTCTCCACGCCTTCCTTCATGTTGTAATAGGCTTGGGCGATCGATGTGTTCATCTTGTGGCTTCCTCCTGGGCTCATATCCTCCCGCTTGAAGTATATCTTCGCGGGAGTCTTCAGGGCCGCTTCCAGCCTTATCGCACGCTGAAGCGGGCTGGGCCTGTTCGCCAACATGTAGGCCTGGAGGACCTCGTCTGGTATGTCGATGTAGTTCTCGGAGGCCATCTCCTGTGCGATCAGCGATTTCGGGAACACTGCCTCAAGGTCAGATGGAGAGATAGGCTGCTTCGTGGCGGGGTTCAGCGGCGGCGCCAGCGGCTCAGGCAGGTCCGGAAGTATGTTGTACCATCTCTTGGGCATCTCGTCGACTGTCAGGTTCGTTCTCACGGGCATCATGGTATCACTCGGTTTCTCTCGGGCGTGGAATGTCTGTACTCTATTTATCTCTTTCGAGCATTGATGTATAGAAATGTACGGGAAGTGTGCTCCGAATGAGCAGATATGTCCCCTCGGTCTCTCGCCTCAGCCCAGGTAGATGAGCCTTCCGAGGCGCGCATCCCAGATCCAGTCGTCTTCTGTCATAGCATCGCGCTTGCGGGCTATCATGTAGTCGAGCTTTGCGTCAAGGTTGTCAGCCTCGTGGACCAGCAGAGCCTCGGGGAACATCGGCTCGACTGGAGATCCCCAGTCCTTCTTCCCGTGGTGGGCGACTAGGATGTGTCTGATCTTCTCTCGCAGATCCGGCTTGAACCCTTCAATCCGGGCGATACGTTGCTCGAGCTCCTGGTCACCGAGCACCACATGCCCCAGGAGGTTCCCTTCGTGCGTCTGGCCGATGTTGGTGGTCACCTTGAAGCTCCGCAGCTTCCCGATATCGTGCAAGAGGGCACCCGTGATGACCAGGTCTCTGTCGAGCTCCGGGTGCAGGTTGACCACGTCCATTGAGATCCGCGCAACATTGAGTGTGTGCTGCAGGAGTCCTCCGATCGCGGCTGAGTGGAGTTGTATGGACGCAGGGCAGAACGCGAATTCCTTCAGGAATTCCCGGTCGCTGAAGAACGCATCGAGAAGTCTCCTGAGATCTGGGTTGCTGACGCTTCCCACCATTTCTAGCAGCGAGTTCTTCATATCTTCTATGTTGTCAAGCTTCCTCACGAGGCACGTCACATCGTAAGAGCCCTCCTCGAGCCTCTGGATCTCCCCGCCATTCTTCTCGTTAATGGACATCTCGAGCTGGCCTCGATAGTCTGCGACCTCGCCCTTGATCCTGACAACGTCGTCACGGCCGAAATGACTGTAGATTCGGTCGACGAGTTCGCGGTCCGTGCCTCCCCAGTACTTCGCAGTCATCTGCCCAGACAGGTCCGCCACCCTGAGCTCGAACATGAAACCGTATTTGTAGTCCGAGACGGGCTTCTTGTAGTTGACGGAAAAGTAGCTGTCCACTTTCTCCCCAGGCTTGAGTTCGCCTATGAGCTGTTTTCCTGCCATTCTCGTCTGCTCCCTGCTTGGTCCTTTCTCGCTCCTCGTGATTGGCAATGGGACGTATATGCTCCTTGTTGTGGGCGGGCCGAAACTCCTTCCCCGGAGCTGCATGACCGCGGTATGCTCAATCGCCATCCCCGCCTCGGTCTCTGGGCTCGATCGGAACGAATCCCGGCTGCTCACGCCGGCGTTATTGCTCGTTCCTGGCTACATGGCCTCGCACTGCCTGCAGACTACTTCTTCTTGGATGATGCGAACCTCTTCCTGAGGCCAGTGCCGAGCCTTGCTTTCTTCCCGGGGTCCGCGAGCCAGATCTTCGTCTCTCTCCAGATTTCGGGACAGTGCGCCTCCTTGACGCCCACTATCCTGGCAATCTCGCGCTCGACCTCCTTGGCATTCTCCTTGGTCACAACGACACCAATCTCGTCGAAGTAGCCCTTCTTCCTCATGTGACCCACGAAGCAAGTCATTGAGCCATCCTCTTGAGTAGCTCAGCCATGCGCGAACCCAGGCTCCTCGCACTTTTGAGCCCCTCCTTGTCCTTCTTGATGTCTCCCCTGTTCCTCGCTGTCCCCATGGCTCCGAACAGCCCACCCTCGGGGCTGGCCACGACCATTCCATGGAATGCGAAGAAGGACATGATCTGCAGCACGGCGAATTCCTGGCCCCCGTGGGAACCCTCTCCGACGCTGATTGCCCCGCCCACTTTGTCCTTGAAGTCCTGGTTGATGTATGGGATTATGCTCCTGTCGAGCAGGGCCCTGAGCTGGGCAGTGACATCCGCGCCGTATACTGGCGATCCAATGAGCAATGCGTCGGCATCAGCCATACGCTTCAGCATCTTCAGGGCATCGTCCTTGATCGGGCAGTGCCAGGGCTTCTTGTAGCACACTTCACATCCGTTGCAGGGCCGGATATTGTAGTCCATGATCGACGCGAATTCCACAGCGACACGCGCACGCCTGAGAGGTTTCGCCGCTTCTTCGAGCATGATCTGGGTGTTCCCGTTCCTCCTTGGGCTGCCGTTGATTGCCAGGACTTTCATGGTATCCTCGCCCCCCGACCAAGGGTTGAGGGGGGTTCACGGTCAAAAAGGTTGCATCGTGAGTCAGAGAAAACCTGCCTCGGCCCCGCATCCCCGGAGGCCGAGAGCATCCAATCCTTCCCTCTTCTTACTCCAATCACCAGCACTTCGAGAACCCGCAGGTCCTGCAGACCACGCACCCCTCGACGTACTCCACCATGCTTCCGCACTCCGGGCATTCAGGGCAGACGTCGCCCTTGTCCGCATAGTTCTCCTTCCTCGCGGCGGGTGCGGTGAGCTCGCTCTTTGCCGCAATGACTGGCTCCGCCCTAGCGCCCCTGTCCTTGCTGTGCCTCTCCAGTGCCTTGGCCACGGCATCGCTGCACGAAAGAACCATGCCCCCGGGCTGCCAGAGCGGCGACGGGCATCTGATGCCCTTCAGCTGCTTGACGATCGCTTCGGGCTCTATTCCGGATCGGAGCGCGAGCGAGATCAGTCTCCCGACGGCCTCGGCCTGGGAAGCCGTGCACCCTCCGGACTTGCCCATCTGGGTGAACACCTCGCACAGGCCGCGGTCGTCCTCGTTGATCGTGACATAGAGATGGCCGCAGCCGGTCTCCAACCTCTGAGTCGTCCCCCGGGTCACATATGGCCTGGCTCTCGGGACCAGAGCGGACTCTTCCGCGGCATCGGGGACGCTCTCATTTCCAGCAAAATCCGATCCTACACTGAGCACCTGGTCCTCCCTGCTGCCGTACCTGTACACCGTCACGCCCTTGCAGCCGAGCTGGTAGGCGAGCCTGTACACGTTCTCCACGTCCTGCGGGGTAGCCTCGCGCGGGAAGTTGACGGTCTTCGAGACTGCGTTGTCGGTGTGGTCCTGGAATGCTCCCTGCATCCTGATGTGCCACTCCGGGGCGATGTCCAGAGCTGTCACGAATACCCTTCGCACATCCTCCGAAATCGTCCTGATCTCTCTTATGGAACCCTTCGAGGCGATTTCCTTCATCAGCTCGTCCGTGTAGAACCCCCGCTCCTTCGCGACCTCGGCAAATATGGGGTTGACCTCGGGCAGTATGTCCCTGTCCATCACGTTGCGCACGTACGCAACTGCGAAGATCGGTTCGATCCCGCTCGACACCCCCGAGATTATGCTGATGGTCCCGGTCGGCGCGATCGTGGTCACGGTGGCGTTCCTGATCCTGGAGTGCTTCTTTGCGAGCGTGCTCTCCGGGAAGTTCGGAAAACTCCCACGCTCCTCCGCGAGCCTCATCGACTCCTTACGCCCCTCTTCGTTCATGAACCGCATTATCTCCTTGCCGAGCTTGAGCGCCTCATCGGTGTTGTACGGGATTTCGAGCCTCAGGAGCATGTCCGCGAACCCCATCACGCCCAGGCCGATCTTCCGGTTCGCCTTCGTCATCTGCTCGATCTGGGGCAGCGGATACTTGTTCACGTCTATGACATCATCCAAGAACCGGACGCCCCATCGGACGGTCTCCCCCAGCTTGTCATAGTCGACCGTCAGGCGCCCGTTTCTCAGGGTCATCATCTTCGCCAGGTTTATCGAGCCCAGGTTGCATGATTCATACGGGAGCAGCGGCTGCTCGCCGCACGGGTTCGTGCTCTCTATCTCTCCGACCTTCGGGGTCGGGTTGTCCTTGTTGATCCTGTCGAGGAAGACGATGCCTGGCTCACCGTTTCTCCAGGCCATGTTGACGATCATTTCGAAGACACTCTTCGCGTTCATCTTCCTGATCGGCTGCCTGGTCCTCGGGTTCAGGAGGTCGTACTCGCCTTCCGCATCGAGCGCTTTCATGAACTTGTCCGTTAGCGCGACGGAGATGTTGAAGTTCGTGAGCTTGGAACTGTCACGCTTCGCGGTTATGAACTGGAGTATGTCAGGATGGTCCACGCGCAGTATGCCCATGTTGGCTCCGCGCCTCGTGCCTCCCTGCTTGATTGTCTCTGTGGCGGCATTGAAGACCTCCATGAACGAGATGGGCCCGCTCGACACTCCCGCGGTGCTCTTCACCGTATCATTTGCAGGCCTCAGTCTCGAGAAGCTGAATCCGGTCCCTCCCCCGCTGTTGTGTGAAACGAACCCATTCGCCAAGTACGAGTGCGTGTGTGGTACAGTGAGGTCCACTACATCCCGCCGACCTGCATCCCTGATTCCCTTGACGCTAACGAGATAGTGACCCTCGTCGTCAGGCTCGTCGTGCAGGACTCCCAGCGAATCTGCCTCCACGCTCATGGCGTCAGCATCCGCCTCCAGGAGTCTTTTGTTCAGGATTCGCGAGTGGAAGCCGATCTTCTCCCTGAAAACGCCGAAACCGGACCTGGTGCTTACTGTCAGAGTGCATGACCGCCTCGATACAGGCACTCCCAGGTAGAAGAGCATGGTCTGAAGATTTCTCGCAACGCCCTCGGAAGGAGCGTCGAGGCTAACCAATCCCCTGGGGCTTACCCATCCGCGGTCAGTGAACGCCCTTCTCAGGACGCTGCACAATGCATCCTCTCCGGCGCGCACGAGCTTCTCTCCTGTCGCGATGTCAGAGAGATCGTCAACTCCACATGAGAGAGGCTCGGACGAACCCCCCAACCATCCGCCGAGCTTCATCACCAGCTTGTCGCCTGGGCGGAGCTGTCCGATCTTCCTCCACGATATCTCTCCGGATTCATCCGAGGCTAGGAGTCTGTGGAGGGCTGTTCCGGTGATGGAATATCCTTCATCAGTCTCGACATCAAACACCTGCTGCGTCCCGTTGAAGTGGCTTGAATGGACGAGGTCCATTCCTTCTCGCGTCTCAATCCAATCTCCTGAATCGATGTCCTTGAGGAATCGGCACCCTTCATCCGTCATGACCAGTGTCTCAGGAACGAGGCACTTGTGTATCAGAGCGGTGTACTTTATCGCGTCGAATATCTCCTCCATCGAGTCTCCGATCGGCAGGACGAAGCATGCCGATAACTGCCCGAGCTCACGGCCGGCATTCATCAGTGTTGGGCTATTGGGCATGAACTCGAGTCTTGCCATCATGCTGTAGAATCGTTCAGCTACCTTCTCAACATCAGCCTCTGACTTGCCATAGACGTTCTCGGCTTTGGCAATCGCCCTGGCTACCCGCTCGAACAGATCCCGCGGTGTCTCAAATGGCTTGTTCGATTCATCCTTCTTGAGGTATCTCCTCTCTAGGACGACCTTCGCATTGGCAGTCATCTGAGGTTCTAGGCCCCATCCTTCGTCTGGTCCCGTTCTGCCGTTGAGGACAGTCCCTCCTCTTGATGCCTCCGATGATATCGGCATTTCTCCCCCTCTACGCTTCATCTGGATTGCCAGCAGTCGACGCGAAGATGGCCTGCTCAAAGCCTATCTCGATAGCCCTGCCTTCCTATGCCTGCGTATGGAAGACACTGACCGCCCATCCCCCACCATTCATGCGATTCGGGCGATAAGCTTTGCTACTGCCTGCACCCCGCAAACGTTTCGTTTCGGATAAAGAGGTTTTCAGACACGATTTGGTAACACTCTGTTGGCAGCTTCCGGTGCAAAACCGGGGTTATGTTATCCGAACTGTTATCATATCTGTTATCAGTTTCCTCGGCCAGCATGCCTAGGGCCATGTGTGAACAGATCTTGGGGAAACATGATTGTCGCGGACTATCGGTCTCAAGTTGAAGCTGTGGTTCCAATGCTTCTCGTGTAGAATGAGGCACCGAACCCTATCATGGTCGCCGATGATTTGAATATCCCCTCGACGCTCCTGGTGTCTGTTCGTAGAAGAGCACTCTTCGCATGTGGAGGCGGTCCGTGAGAGTAAACGTCAAGCTGTATGCATCTTTCCGAGAGATAGTGGGCAGCAAGGAAGAGACGCTCGATCTGGACGCAGGAACAACTGTCCGGGTACTCCTCGACAAGTACATTGAGAGGTTCCCCCAAATGGCGCGATACAGGGAGCACATCATCCTATCCGTGAACAAGGAGTACGGTGCCCCTGGGAAGGTCCTGAAGGACGGGGACGAGGTGTCGTTCCTTCCTCCCGTCAGCGGCGGTTAGACGTCCCGCATCGTACATCGATCAGTCGAGTATGGCGACCTTGAGTTTCTTGCCTTTGGCACAATCCACTTCTTCGCCGACCGACACGACCCTGAATCGCATGCCCTCCGAGGCGCTCCAGGGCCTGCACAAACGGTAGTGAGGGCATCCGGCGAAATCGCAGTCGTGTTCCTCGAAGGTCACCATCGCTCCCTCCACTGCGAACCTGGCCGGCACGGTGCAATTGGTCGGCAACCTCTCGACTTCCACTACCCGGACCCCCTCCTCGTGGATCTTGCACTCGTGTTGCACATCGCGGATCTCCGTGACCCTGTAGGCTCTGCCGGACTCAAGATGGAAACAGATGTTCTTCACCTTGCAGTCCCTGCAGTCCGCCATGGGACCTCCAAACACGAACTCGAACCCCTTCTTGCACTGCAGCTTGCCGACGACCGTAACCAATACCATACCAATCACCTGACATCTAGATCACTTTCGTTATCGTCGCCAGGTGCTCGGCAGCGTCGGGTGTCAACCCCCTGTCCCCGAGGATGGTGTATCTGTCCTTCCTTATCTCGTGGGCGTGAACCAACGCCTCTATGAGATTCTCCTTGGACACACCAAGCTCCTTCGCTGTTGTAGGCGCACCTATCAACTGGAGGGCGTTCCTGATCCTCTGCCAATCCCCCCCGTGAAGGTACATCATCATGATTGACCCGACGCCGCACTGCTCTCCGTGGAGAGCCTTGCCCGGCGCGATTTTATCCAAAAGGTGAGAGAACATGTGCTCCGACCCGCTCGTCGGCCTGGATGAGCCTGCCACTGCCATGGAGATGCCAGATATGATCACTGGTCTTATCGCGATCCATACGCTCTCTTCCAGGTTCGGCTTTATCAGAGCGGCGTTCTCGATTATGGATTCCGCAGCGTACTTGGCCAGGTTCGCCGCGCTCGAGCTGAATATGTCGCTCCGAAGCCTCTCGGCGAGTTGCCAGTCGAGTATCGCGGTGACGTTTGAGATGACGTCAGCACAACCGGCAGCCAATAGCCTGTACGGGGCCTTGACGATCAGGGCTGTGTCAGCCACAACTCCCATCGGGACACTGGCGATCAGGGAGAGCGAGTTGCCTGCGTCCTTGATCGAAGCCCTCGGGCTGGCCAAGCCGTCGTGCGAGGCCGACGTCGGCACGCTGATGAAAGGCATCTTGAGGTTCGCGGAGGCGAGCTTCGCCAAGTCGATCTTGCTGCCACCTCCGACTCCGAGGAGGAAGGAGGCCTTGACGTCCTTGGCAATCTCCTCAACCTTGACGAGGTTCTGTCGGTTCGCCTCACCAACGACGACCTCTTGTACGTCGTACTTCCTGGCTGCGAGATTGTCCTTGACGACCTTCGAGGCGAGCGCCCCGGTCGTGGGACCTGTGACGATCAGAGCCGTTCCCCTGAGCTCGAAATCCTCGCACATGGGCCCGACCTGGTCTATGCAATTGTGGCCGGCCACGACCTGCCTGGGGAAGCTCATGCTCCTTGCTTTGGTGAACGCGTCTGACATCCTTTGGCACTACCTCGATTCCAATATGCCATCATCCGCATATACTTATCGGTTTGTATTCGAAACACTCCATATTAATCGTCGGTGTACTCCAGCGTGGCGGCAACTCGCTCAGGAGGAGAGCCTTTGCATCTTCTCGATGAGATCGTCCATCCTGAAGGGTTTGGACAAGAACTCTGAGGCGCCGGCCTCCCGCGCCTCCTTCTCGACCAGCACGTCCGCGCTCACGAATATCACTTTCTGCTGGGGGTTCAACTTGATTATCTCCCGGGTCGCCTCGACGCCGTTCATGATCGGCATTCTGTGGTCCATTATCACCACATCGGGTTTGTCCTTGGTCGAGCCGTACTTCCTGACTGCCTCCTCTCCATCGAAAGCCGTGGCTATCACCCTGTAACCCCTGAGTTGCAGGATGTCCCTGTAAAGCTCGACTATGAAGAGTTCGTCGTCGACGATGAGCACGCTTGTCAAAGGCCGTCACCTCCCTTCTTGAGTCTCACGACGAACACAGCTCCCTTTCCGTCGGACAACTCCTCAGCCTCGAAGTTCCCTCCGATCATGCCAGTGACCATCTTTGCGAATACCATGCCTGTCAACTTCACAGCTCGAGAGCTGTCCTGGCTGTAGATCGACTCGAGTCCCTTGCCCTTCAACAATGCTGGAAGCCTTATGTTCCTGTTCTCAATCCTCGTGGACCAGAATCCCTTCGCATCGGGTCCGGTAATCTTCACATTGAGCTCGACACTGTCCCCCTGGTCCATCCTTATCGCGTCAACCATCATGTTCAATAAGATGCTGGAAACGATGTCTCCTCCCAGAGCCACAGCGCTATTCATCAGCGACTCATTCTCGAACCTGATGCTCTTTGACGGGAACAACTGCGCGGCTTCGCGCTCAACCTTCTTCGTTGCCGCAACAAGGTCGATTGTCTTCAGGTCGGCCGGTGATATCGACCGTACCGCCAACACCCTCTTGATGTCCTCCACGAGCAAGGTCGAGCTGCGCGCGTGAGCGGCGGCCTTCTCCGCATATCTCCTGATGCTCCTGTCGGCAGCCGGGCTGGCGAGGATGAGCTCAAGGTAGCTGAGCACGGCCTGGTTGTTGTTGAGGACATCATGCCCTACCAGGTCCATGTAGAACGAGAGCCGTTCTCCCTTTCCCATGTCTTTCTTTTTGGAATCCAAAGGAATCGCATCCTTTCGCCGGACTTGCGGGATATGTACGGCATTTGTATCGCCGTGGCCTACTATGAACCTTTTGAGCATCCTCGCATGCGTTTGAGGCCGTCTGGGTCGCACGCGGGGACGATGTAGCACCCTCTCTAGCCACCGAAGCTGTCGAGGGTCACGCTGGGGACCGTGCCATAGGTCAGAACCCCCTCGCTGATCCACTTCCAGTAGTTCCTGGGATGGGGCGAGCCGTTGTAGTCTGGGTCCTTCATCTCCTCGAGGTGCTTGAGGTCCGTCAGGAGCATCCAGTACCTGGATGCGTCTTTCCTGGAAGGACTCTCAGGGAATCTCTTTCGCGAGTCGATGAGAATCTCCTCCTTGTAGCATATGTGCGCATGCTTGTCATCCAGTATCACTACCGAATAGCCAGGGTACCTTTTCGCGAAATGCCTCAGGACCAGGTCGACTATCCTGTGTTCGAAGCTACCTTTCCCGACGACAACCTTGTTGCGCTCATCCTTCTCAAACGCGAGGAACTTCTTCGACCTCCTGAACTCTCCGGTGACTCGTCTGACCCGGTCCTTCATCTCCCTCGCCTCCGAAGATTGCTGGGCCAGGTAGGCCTTGGTGCCTGTTCTCTCGATTTGGAGCAGCACTGTGAATATCAGCTGGAATCTGTCTGGGGAATCGAACCTCGATGCCCAGAAGATCTCATCTTCGACTACCTCCCAGAGGGCCTCGTCCTCCAGGAAATCAAGTCCGCCGAAGCTCTCCTTGTACTGGGAGTAGAGGGAGTCGTAGTCCAGGGCATCTGCCTCGACGGTCTCGTCGAAGTAGTATCGGGAGCCCTCGGACAGCTCCACCGGCTTCGATTTGTGTATCCTTCCGGCCATGTATGCCTTGAGTATGGACTGCGGGGAAGGCTTGAAAAGCACCAGCATCAGTCTACCTTCGCCCTCTAATTATAAACATGAGCGGATATAAGCTTTGGCAACGCCCGCTCAAAAAGACTATCTATACATTCAGACATGGTAAGTCTGCTTGAACCAGACCCTTTCTAGCTCCGAGGAAGACACACCCCAGACAGGGGCAGAGCTGTTCGAACTCGGCAACTCCGAATATGATGCCGGCAGGTACGAGCGGGCGCTAGAGATGTTTGACCGGGCGATTTCCTCGGGGTTGGCGAACGAGGTCGTGTTCAACAACAAGGGCACTTCGCTGGATGCGATGGGCAGGTTCGACGAGGCGATCAACGCCTACGAAGAAGCCACCCGGATGAATCCCTCATACGAACTGGCTTGGCACAACCTGGGGAACTCATACTTCATCCAGGAGATGTATGATGAATCCGCCAGGGCGTATTCGAGGGCCGCCAGGACCAATGCATCACGGAAGGAGAACTGGTCTGGTCTGGCTGCATCATATGCCAGACTCGGCATGGCCAAGAAGGCGAAGGACGCCGTCGGGCACTTGGACGTTTTTGTCGACCAGGACCCTTCTGTCCTCCTGCTCCAAGCGGACCTGTATGTGGATTCAGGACATCTGGAACTCGCAAGGGACAAGTGCATGCAGTACTTGGCCAAACATGCGGACGACGTGCAGGGGCACATGCGGCTTGGGAACATCTACCACGAGTTGGGAGAATACAACTCAGCCATATTCTCCTATTCCCGGGCGAGCAAGCTGGACCCAGAAAACAAGGAGCTCTGGAACAACATGGGCTACAGCTCTTTCGCAAAAGGATATCTCGAGAGGGCTCTGGAATGCTTCGACAAGGCAATCGCAATCGACCCCGGGTACAAGCAGGCATGGTACAACAAAGGATACGCCTTCCACGGAGCGGACAGGCTCGAGGAGGCTGTGAGCTGCTACAGGAAGGCAATCGAGCTGGACCCGTTGGACAGAGTCCTCTGGAATAACCTGGGCAACGCTCTCTACAATCTGGGAAGCTATGCGGATTCCATTCCCAGGTTCGTCGAGGCGATTCGAGTCGATCCGGACTACGAGATCGCATGGAACAACATTGGAAACGCTCTTGAGAAAATGGGGGCGTTTGTGGAGGCGATCCCTTATCACGACAAGTCTCTCGAGATTGACCCAACATTCGACTACGCTCTCTATGCTAAAGGAGTGTGTTTGTCAAGCATCGGGGAACTTGAGCGCGGATACGACCTCATACTAGATTCCCTCGACCTGAACCCGAACTACGACGAGGCATGGAGGGCGAAGGCCAATGTCGCGATGCAGCTTGGAAGGCTCGATGATTCTCTGTCCGCCGTGGAACAGTCTTTGGCCGTGAATCCGGAGTTCGACGAGGGCTGGGTCCTTCGCGGGGAGATACTGAGCGCGACCGGAGACCTGCAGGGGTCCGAGGCCTCCTTCCGAGCCGCGCTCGAGTGCCTTCAGGACTCCGACCTGTCAACGACAAGCGCTCTGATGGCTGTGCTGAGGCGAGGAGACGTTCTTGCGAGACTAGGCAAGTTCGAGGAGTCCAACGCGAACTACGAGTCCGTCGTTCTCACTGGCAAGTTAGACTTCGCGAGCGTCCCGAGGTTGATCAAGGTCCGCAGGGCGCTTGGGAAATGGGACCTGTCGGAGGCCCTGAGGAAGTCGCTCGAGCAGACCAGTGACGTCAGTGTCCGAACTGAACTCGCGGAATTCCTGCTGGATGCTGGTCAGATCATGTATGCGGAGAGAGTCCTCGAGGAGACCTCGAAGCTCCAGAATGCCCCCCCTGCATTGCTGGTCAAGGCGAGGGCCCGCGCGCTCAAAGGGGATTTAGACGGGGCTGCCAAATTCCTTGGATACTTGCCGGGGGACGCCTCTCGGGAACCCGCCACGGTCAAGTTCGAGGCGGAGCTGCTCGAGTCAAGGGGTGACCTGGCAGGGGCCGAATCCGCATACTCGAAACGGGTCTCCATGAGTCCTTCCGACATTCACGCTGTGGTATCACTGGCCAGAGTGCAGCTCCGTATGGGTCGGTATGATGCTGCCATTCAGAATGCCGACCTCGCCATCGGGATAGACCGGAGGGAATGGGAGCCCCATAAGATCAAAGCAGACGCCTACTCGGCGCTCGGCGAGCTAGAGGATTCCCGTTCAGAACTCGCCAGGGCGAGGGCGAAACTGGCGCTCATGGGGATGAAGCTCGAGGACGTATCCGGAAGTGTGTCCTCTTGAGCGATTTCCGAGTCCGCAAGCGCCACAGGCTCAGGCAGAAGGAGTTGGAGCATCTCTCCGGCCAAATTGACGATCTGTTGGGAACCAGAAGCTTCTCGCAGGACGATGTTGTTGATATGGCAGAAGCTCCCGAATTCAACGTGATATTTGTGAATGGCAAGATACTAGCCTTCACCCCGTCTGGAAGACCCTTCCTGACGGTCAGGGGGTTGCTGCAGTTCGGGGCATCAAAGAGGTACGTCACAGTGGACATGGGGGCTGTGAAGTTCGTGTACAATGGAGCGGATGTCATGGGGCCGGGGATCGTCGCGGTCGATCCGCTCATAGCTGAAGACGATTTGGTGTGGGTCAGGGACGAGAGGAATCGGCAGCCGCTTGCCATTGGACGGGCGATGATGAACGCTGATGCCATCTCCAGAAAGGAGAAAGGGAAGGCGGTGCAATCGATACATCATGTCGGCGATAAGCTCTGGTTGTACGAAGAGCCCGAGGAGTGAAAGCGGGAGTCCGAGGTACATCGCTCGGGACCCGGAGCGCAATCACTCCGTGATTGCGGGACCGATTTGCTGGCTCGGCCACAAGCCAAGAAGATTTATATCCGGACAAGCCAATTACCGCGCCTGAGGGATGCACCTTGACTATTCTGAAGAAAAAGGCGTTCTCGGCCGGGGATGAGACACAGCAGAGAGAGGTTTCCTCCGCTGAACAGTACATCGATCTCACCGAGATGACCATGGACGAGGAGAATGTACTCGGCGTCGAGGGCGCAAAGACGGTCGTGCGCGTCGGAGAGATGTTCCGGTACGAGGACCTGTCGGGACTCACGAACGAGGTCTACAACGGCAATATCGTGATAATCGACTTCACATCGATCGCCAATGACGATCTGACGATGAAGCGCGTCACATCGGAGCTCAAGAATGTGTCACGAGATGTCGACGGCGATGTGGCTGGTATTGGGAAGAACCTTCTCATGGTCACACCTCGCGGCGTGAAGATCGACCGGAACAAGATGAGAGGCGGCCTCTGAGCCGACACAATGCGGCTCCTCGCGTATCACTTCAAAGAAGTGTCCAGAAGTCAGTAGCCCAGCCGCTCATTCTGCTATGGGTGTCGTGGCCATGAACTGGCCGTCCCTGCAGATCAGGGTCAGATATCCGTGGTGTATCTTCGAATGCCGCATCTTCACCGCGCGGATCCTGAGCTGGACATCCGTCTCTCCCACATCCACAAACCTCAGCAATATCGTGCCGTCGGCCAGGAAGTCCTCGTGGTACGGTCCGAATGCGTTTCCGTTTGCCTGCGTCTCTGAAATCAGGAATGTGGTGACCCCGAGCCGCTTGAGGAATCCGAAGAAATGGAACAGCTCCTGTCTCGGGTTCGCTATGTTAGCGAGAGCGTAGATGGCGGTCAGGGAGTCGATCACCACAATCTCCACCCCCTCGTTCTCGACCTTCTTCCTGAGATACTCCTTGAGGATCTTGAACCAGTCTCTGCCGACATCGGCGTCTGTGTGCTCTAGCCTGAGCTTGCCTATGTCGACAATGAAGAACTTGTTCTCGTCTATGGAGCCCAGGCCTAGCTGCTGCATCGCGGTCAGAAGGCTCTCCTTGCTCTCCTCGATGCTGACATAGAGGACGTTGATGCTCTTCTTCTTGACGTTGTTGAAGAGGATGTTCAGGGCGATAGATGACTTCATCGTGCCCGGCGTGCCCGCCAGCAGGACAACGTGCCCTTTCTTGACACCTCCGCCTATCTTGCTGTCAAAACCGTCTATGAACGTCTGTATCCTGTCGTTGCTGTCGCCTTGTGCGGACTCCAAATGAAGTCCTCCTGAGGGAGAGATACTACTCTATGCCATGATAGTCATGGAAATCGCCGCTTAAAAAGCGTTTGTCTGTCATTATCAGAATCGGGAACGACTCTGGATGAGCGTTGCTTTCGTTGGACGAGACCCGAGCTAGATGCCCTCAATATCATTATAAAGAACGGAGTTGTCTCTCAATCGTTGCCAAATCACAAGATAGTTCACGATTCTGTGCACGGGAGCATCCGCCTGGAGGGGGTTGCGCTCTCGCTGTTGGAGGTCCCGGAGCTGCAGCGCCTCCACAGCATTCACCAGCTTGGTCTGGCTTACCTCGTCTTCCCAGGTGCGAACCACACGAGATTTGAGCATTCGCTCGGGACGTTTGCCATCGCCAGGAGGATATGCTCGGCGATCGGGATTGAAGAGGATGAGGCTCGGATTGTGGAATGCGCGGCATTTCTCCACGATTTGGGCCATCTGCCTTACTCCCACACCCTCGAGTTCGTGCTGCACAGCCAGTTCGGGATCGACCACAACGAGATCTCACGTCGCCTTATCCGAGGGGACGATACGGTCCTTTCGGATGCGGACAGGGGAGTCCTTGGCCGTTGCCGGACCGTTCCTGAGGTTCTCGAATCCGGAGGAATAGATCCCCGGAAGGTGGCGGGCCTTCTGGAGGGCATGGCATTGCCCCAGGGTTCCCAGAGGACTCTTCCCAACGACAGACGGCAGACGCATTTCAATTCCAAGCGTTATCTCTCGCAGGTGATCAGCGGCCCCGTCGACGCGGACCAGCTCGACTACCTCAAGAGGGACTCCCACTACACCGGAGTTGCTTACGGTGTGATCGACCTCGACCGGCTGGTGGAAACGTTCGAGATATTCAACGGCGACCTGGTAGTCGACAAGAGTGGCCTGAGCGCAGTCGAGGGCGTGCTTGTCGCACGGTCGCTGATGTTCTCTTCCGTGTACATGCACAAGACAGTCAGAATATCTGAGCTAATGCTAGCCAAGGCCGTCGAGGAACTTGGCGAGGGCGAGGTGAGGCGGATCCATAAGCTGACCGATGCGGGCCTTCTTGCCTATCTGGAGTCCAAGGGAGGCTACTTCGCCGAGATCGCCACGCTGATCAAGTACCGGCGGCTGTACAAGAAAGCCTTCTCCGTCCGAACGACAGACATGACCGAAGATGGCTGGAAGAAGATCGAGGATTTCAGCGATCTCAGGAGGAGGAGAGCTCTTGAGGAGGAGGTTGCCAGGAGGGCCGGGGTCGTGCCGGGCGACGTCATTGTGGATGTGCCTTCCGGAGAAATCTCGATATCAGAACCCCGGCTGTCCCTGACCGACTTGCGTGTGCTTGATGATGGAAAGGTGAGGATGCTGTCACGCCTCAGTTCTCTGTCCGCCTCCCTCCAGACGAGAAGACCCTACGAGTGGGCCGTGATGGTCGCCTGTCCAGCGAAGCATCGCGAGCGAGTGGGGAAGGCTGCGAAGAAACTGCTCGGGATCTAGCCCTTCATGACGCCCAGGGGTTTGAGCCGAGCAACCATTCTGGATATGCCTGCGCCGTGGGCTATCCGGACGACATCGTCCACGTCCTTGTACGCCCCCGGGGCCTCCTCGACAATGCCGTCCTTGGAGGCAGCCTTGATGTAGATCCCTCGTGACTGCAGGAGCGAAACGACTTCATTCACCGAGAATCTCCTAGTCGCCGATGTCCTCGACATCAGTCTCCCAGCTCCGTGGCAAGTGGACCCGAATGTCTCCTTCATCGCCTGAGCCGTTCCCGCAAGAACGTAGCTAGCCGAGCCCATGTCGCCGGGTATCAGCACGGGTTGGCCGACCGAGCGGTACTTCTCGGGCACCTCGGTCCGGGCGCTATCGAAAGCCCTAGTCGCCCCCTTTCTGTGAACATAGAGCTTCCTGCGTTTTCCGTCGATCTCGTGTTCTTCGAGCTTGCATATGTTGTGGGCGACGTCATAGACACATTTCATCCCCAGATCCTCTGCCCTTCTGCCAAGGGTTTTCTCAAAGGACTCGCGCACCCAGTGCAGTATCAGCTGCCTGTTCGCCCACGCATAGTTGGCGGCGGCGCTCATCGCAGCGTAGCAATCCTCCCCTTCTCGGGAACCAACAGGGGCGCATGCGAGCTGCCTGTCGGGGACACTGATGTTGTATTTCCTGATAGCCCCCTCCATGACTCTGATGTAGTCGCTGGCAATCTGGTGGCCACAGCCTCGCGATCCAGAGTGGATGCTCACCATTATCTGGTCAGGGGCTGTGATCCCGAAGGCCTTTGCAGCCCTCTCGTCAAATATCTTCTCCACCTTCTGAATCTCGAGGAAGTGGTTGCCTCCCCCGAGAGTACCCAGCTGAGGAGCTCCCCGCTGCTTCGCCCTCATGTCCACTTTGGAAGAGTCCGCGGTTCTCATCGCTCCGCTCTCTTCGCTGGAAGCAAGGTCATCCTCCCATCCGTATCCCTTGGAAACGGCCCAATGAGCTCCTCCTTCAAGGACGTCATCCATCTCCTTCGGCGAAAGCCGGAGCCTGCCTTTCTCGCCCACTCCCGAAGGCACGTTGTCGTAGATGGCATCAACAAGTCTCTTGACGTCCTTGCTCACATCCTTGACAGTCAGGTCGGTCCTGACAAGCTTCACGCCGCAATTGACGTCGTAGCCGATTCCTCCGGGCGAGATGACGCCCTTGTCGGCATCGAAGGCCGCCACCCCTCCTATGGGGAACCCGTACCCCCAGTGGATATCGGGCATTGCGAGGGACTTTCCAACTATCCCAGGGAGACACGCGACGTTCGCCGCCTGCTCGGGGGCGTTGTCGGCTCTGATGGACGAAATCATCTTGTCGTCCGCGAATATGACCGCCGAGGTCGCCATACAAGTCTTGAACGACCTTGGTATCTCGAACCTGAACTCGTCGAGTTTGGTCATCGGGCCTGTCCAACCCATCTGAAACCTCCCAACAGCTCGACGCTACAAAGGCTATATTAATATTGCGAGGAAGCTCCTACGCTGGCCAACGCCCGTGCACGACAGGCGGAGTCCCTTGCCAATGCGCATTCCGCGCGCTTTGCCCCCAAACTCCGTGGTGTGATGCCAGATTATATATATACATCTGAAAACAATAAGTCCAGATAGATACTGGCAAGGAAGCCATCACGATTCCTTGCCTAGCAACATGCTCCCCCCAGAGGTGTTCGTGACGTGCCGGAACTCTCGTTGATTCAGTGTCCTCTATGCGGAAATCGAGTGCCCTCTGATACCAGCAAGTGCCCAGTCTGCGGAACAGATGTGTCCCGCCTTCTCAAGACCAGGGAGATGGATCAGCTCGTGGCCAAGAGGGTCATGCTCTCGGTTTCCACGGATCGTGCTGCGAGGGAATCGCTCAAACATGAGCTCCCGAAGACCGCGCTGCCCAGCGTCAGGTTGGCATGTCCTTTGTGCGCCCTCGATTTGAAAGGTGGCGAGAAGAGCTGTCCCAGGTGCGGAATACCGCTCATACGTAAGGAGGAGATGCTCGAGTGTCCGGAATGTGGAGCACTGGCACCCGCTGCTTCCAAGGCTTGTCCAAGATGCGGAGTCGGATTCGCGGAAGAGTCCGAGATCCTGACCCCACCTCTGCCGCCAGAGCGGGTCCCTCCGTCCCCTGAACCTCGGATGCCGTCGCCCGGCGTCACTGCTGAACTCGCCAGAGCCGTCGAGCCCGTCACCAAGCCGGGAATGGTCGGCCTTACGAACGGCAGGGGTATGGTCAACGGCACCGGGATGGTCAATGGCACTGGGATGATAAACGGGACTAGAGGCGAAGGCCGGATATCTCCGTCCCCGACCGTGAGGCAGCGACAGGTGATCACAAGATGGCAGTTCCTCGCTGTCCTGGCTGCAGTCCTTGTCGTCATACCTACATTCATATTCCTCTCATATTCCCAGGATGGCTCCCCATTTGCCGTCGACGGCGACTTCGAGGAGTGGACTGACGTCCCGAAGTTCTCGATGTATCTTCAATCCACCTCGACGAGCATCAATGTCGAGGAGTGGGCGGTGGAAAGCGAGGGTTCACAGCTCTTCGTCTTCATGGATGTCGAAGGCGATATGATGGCATCGAGCCAAGTGGACAGCTTCTTCATATTTGTGGATTCTGACAAGTCCGCCTCAACCGGATACTCCGTCAACGGGCTCGGAGCGGAGTACCTGCTCGAGATCGATGGCTGGGATGGTAGCATCGGCTCAACAACGGTGTTCCAGTACGGGTCCTCGGTCGATCAGATAGACTGGAGCTCATGGCAGTCTCTGGGATCATTGGCTGCATCACTTTCGGGGGACAAGCTCGAGGCATCCGCTAGCCTCCCGGGGACATTGGCGGATGATTCTGTATTCCTTCTGATGGCCCAGAACCAGCTCGAGCAGAAGTCCGTCAGCCACACCGTGCCTGCCAAGGGAGGCTTGCTCGTGATAACGCAGCTCGAGGGTCTGGATGTCTCGTCCGCAGGCACAGTTCCTGCGGGATCGAATGTTCAGCTCATGAGATTGCTGGTCACGTGTCAAGGGGCTGGGGGCTCTGTAGACACGATTGTGCCCACCGTAGACGGGGCTACCTCAATCTCGCAGGTCGATGGATTCTCCCTCGAAGTGGGCGAGGAACATCAAGTCGAAATCCGTGTGGATGTATCAGGGGCCGCGTCAGGAGACCTTGTCTCGGCAGTCGTGTATGAAAGCGGCGTTACGTCCTCCTTCGAGGGTGTGCAAATCATTGGCGAGGGCGTAAGAGCCTATGCGTCCTCTGCTCCCGCGTCCATCCAAATTGACGGGGCTTTCGGGGACTGGGTTGGCTTGGTCGCATCGGATTCGGATGCATTTCCTGGGGAGAACCCTGACATAGACATCAGTGCGGTAGGCGCGCTGAACGATTCCGCATCCACTTCCTTCTATGTCAGTGTGATCGGTGAGATGTGCAGCGGGTCCCCCGTGCCAGTCGTGCGTGTGAAACCATCTGGCGACGGAGGAACTGTAACCCCCACGAGAAAGACTGGAGAGGACATCCTGCGTGTCTTCGTAGATTCAGACATGAATAATCTGACTGGAGGCGCCGTGTCACTATCCTCGAAACTCATTGGGGCCGACTACCAGATCGAGGTCAAAGGCCTGAATGGAATGATCATATCGAAGTCCATATTCGAGTACTCGGAAGGCCAGTGGAGTTATGTCCCAGGGACAGTGAACGCCGCCAATGACAGGCAGCGGATCGAGATAGGCGTGAGCGCAGCCTCGGTCGGAAGCAGCGGGCCGATTGAGTTCATCGTGGAGACGACCGATTGGAGCGCCAGGACCGACCTTGCTACGGCGGATCCGAGAGGCACCAGGGGATTGACCGGCGGTATACTCGCGGCAGGGAACATCGAGAGCTGGATAGTCGACGGCTCCACAACGAGCCCGACTGCAACAGCGCTTTCGTGCCAGAGGAAGCTGTTCTATGATGGGGTCAATTTCTGGAGTTTCTTCTTCGACGGCGCACAGACTGTCTACAAGTACAGCACTGACGCGGGGCAGACGTGGAACCAAGTTGGCCAGCTGTTCAACTCCATTGGCGTGAACGAGGTTTCTGTCTGGTTCGATTCCGCGAACAACATCGTCTATGCGGTCGGTGACACATCGTCGGCGTCGAACAACATCTATGTCCAGAGGGGCACTGTCGACTCCGGTGCGCATACAATCACATGGGCCGCGTCCGATAGTCTGCTCGCGTCCTCAACCATCAACTTGGGTGGCAAGAACACTTACATCTCAAAGGATTCAGCGGGCTATGTCTGGGTGCTATCCTCGAACCAAACCCAGGTCACCCCATCGAGGTACATGCTATCCTCGTTCCGGAGCACTTCTGTTGATTCCGTCACGTCCTGGACCTTCGCCGGTAACATCTTGGACACGCCCGATCCAATGCCGAACATCAAGGGATCGGTCGTTCCTGCGGGAACTGGGAGCGAGATGATAGCGGCATATACCTACCAAGGTAATGTTGCATCGAGGAGATATACGACAGCCTGGTCTGCCCAGACCTTGATCTACGATATTGGAGGTTCAAGCCCCGAGAACACGGACACTGCTCCCCCGTCGATCGTGGTCGATTCAAGGGGCGTGGCTCACTTGGTGTACGGCGATGGTCATGCCCAGCCTTCGATTTCGAAGCCGTTCATATACTATGTGTACGGAACCGGGACCGCGTGGTCAGTCCCGTACCGCCTGGACAGTGTTGGGAACAACCTGGGCAACGCCTACCCCACGATCTCGGTTGATGCCTCGACTGGCAATGTGTTCGCCTTCTGGATTCAGATGGATGCCGCTGGGACGCCTTACATGCTGGTCGGGAAGAAGAATGTGAGCGGCGTCTGGTCATCCATGACCTTCACGAGCGACACCACTCTGGCCAAGCAGTACCTGACATCCATATACTCGGCGCCCGGCGAATCGTACATCTGCTGGCAGTGGACACAGAACCTTACTGGCACTATAGAGGTGCATTTCGACGTTATCCCGGAGTTCGGGGATGTCGTCGTGCCCATGGTCGCGCTCATGGCCGTCTTCGCTGTCATATTCAGGCATCGGCGCAAGGAAAGATAGGCGCTGCCTTGATGCCCGCACAGCATCTCCTCAGGTTCGGTATTTATACAATGAAAGTAATAATCGGTGCAAGATGACAGCAGAAGAGCAGAGGGATGTGTTCCTCAGCTGCTTCAAGTGTGGCCGGATCGTGCGCTCGAGTGACAGTGAATGTCCCCGATGTGGCCTTCAGTTCGGCCCGGGAACACTGTTCGAGTGCCCGTTCTGTTGCGGGCTCGTGTGGAGAAACGCCTCTGTCTGCACCACCTGCGGAATCGACCTATCCAAGTTCTCCGAGGGCGTGGAGAAGACGAGCTCCAGGTTCGATATGGATGAGTTCGTCGACACCATGATCAGCACCGAGATGGACGAGATCAGGTCTGAGGATAGGCGAGTTGCCTGTCCCGGCTGCGGCCTCATGATCAAGGGCAATGAGGTCAGATGCCCAAGGTGCGACCTCCCGCTGGAGAAAGCCCTCGTTGACTGCCCCGTTTGCGGCGATAGGATTGATGCGTCCGTGGGCGTGTGCCACAACTGTGGCGCATCATTCGGAGCGGTGACCCCAAGGCCCTTGGCCGTGGGATTCGGCGAGCGTGTCGCAGCTCCGGCAGGAAAGCCCAAGGCGAAGCAGGCAAGGCCGAGGGCAGACGTCAAGCCCAAGAAGGAGGCACCTCCAAAGAAGACCGTCAGCAAGAAATCCTCTTCCAAGAAGGGGAAGACGAAGAAGGCTTGATGTTGGCGGTATGTCCTTCGCTGCGACGTCACCCTTTCTGAATGATTTTAAATAACTGTACCGGCATCCTTTACAACATGGCCAGCGAACCTATGCCAGTCTTTGTTTTTGGCTGCCTATCATGTGGCAAGACCGTCTCGGGAACCGAGAAGAGTTGCCCCAGGTGTGGAGCATCCTTTGAAGATGTGAAGTTCGAGTGTCCCTTCTGCGGGGAGCTCGTATCACCGAGCGACAGGGTGTGTCCCAGCTGCGAGACAGAGTTCGGGGCTTTCTCGGAGGATGTGATGGAGTCATCCACTGTCGAATTGGACGGCGAGACCAGATCTGTCCAAGAGCCTGAGTCCTCCAGGGAAGCAGAGGCCGCCGCCTCTGGCTTAGAGTTCGAGTGCCCGGCATGTGGCAAGCAGGTTGCAGAAAGCGACACTAAGTGCCCTCACTGCGGGGCGTTGTTCTCAGAGCCGGGATCGTAGAGGGGCCGGGACCGGGAATTGAACCCGGGTCAAGGGATCCACAGTCCCCAAGGATACCACTACCCCACCCCGGCCATGAATGTTCCTCCATGCGCTTTCATTAGATAAAGATTGCCAGGCGCGATCTCCACGAAATGCAGGCATCCAGTATAGCGTTCGGGTTCACTTTCGCCCCTCTCCCCGGCATACGCAGAATACACACTTCATCGCTCCCTGCAGCGGAGTGTTCCTGTTGGAGCAGGCGTCCTTGGATCGGCTTCGGTCAATTGCAGACACGATGGTCTGTCCCGAGTGCGGGGGACCCATGGCGCCTCTGTCTGCTTGTCACAGTTGCGTCGTATGCGGTTTCTCTCGATGCACCGGATGAGTTCAGCCCCTCGAGAGTTGTAGACGATGGCGCCAGCACTCGGGTTCAAAAGAATTAATACAGCACAGATGATTGAGGATTCCGGTGATTGACTGAAGCGCGACGTCATCTCAGTGCTTGATATGAAGGATGACTTCGAGCAGATCCTTGCCAATGCTGCCAAGATGAAGAAGGATCTGAAGGCGCCGAAGAAAGGGCACAGGAGCGAGCCTCTCAGGGGCAAGACTCTGGGCATGGTTTTCGAGAAGCCAAGCCTGCGAACCAGAGTTTCGTTCGAGGTAGGCATGGGCCAGCTCGGCGGGCATGCCCTCTGCATCGGCCCCGACGAGGTCAAGATAGGCAAGAGGGAGACGGTCTCTGATGTCGCCCACGTCCTCAGCAGGTACGTTGATGCGATCATGTACCGAGCATTCAGCAACGAAACCATGCGCGAGCTTGCGAAACACGCCTCGGTGCCGGTGATAAACGGTCTTGATGACATGGAGCACCCGTGCCAGGTCGCGGCCGACTTCCTGACAATTCTCGAGAAGAAGCGCAAACTGGCAGGACTCACAATCGTCTATGTGGGTGACGGGAACAATGTGTGCAACTCACTGATGCTAGCTTCGGCCCTTGTCGGCATGAACATGAGGGCTGCGACCCCGAAGGATTTCAGACCGAATGCGGACATCACTGCCAAAGCCCAGGCGCTCGCGAAGGCGAAGAAGTGCACCATCGAGGTGCTGTCGAACCCGTACCAGGCTGCTGAGGGCGCGAATGTCGTCTATACTGACACTTGGGTTTCCATGGGTCAGGAGCAGGAGAAGGAACAGCGCGAGAAGCTCTTCCTGCCCTATCAGGTCAATGACAAGGTGATCGAGAAGGCGAGCAAGGACTACATATTCATGCACTGCCTGCCCGCGCACCGCGAGCAGGAGGTATCTGCGAAGGTCATGGACGGTCCGAACAGCGTCGTGTTCGACCAGGCCGAGAACAGGTTGCACGCCCAGAAGGCTATACTCATCGCCGTGCTTTCCTGATCAGTTGGCTCCCCACTATATCGTCCAGGATGCCCAGGAACTCGCTCTTTCTCTCGGACGGGATCGTCGCTCCAGCGGCGACATTGTGTCCTCCTCCGACTCCTCCAACGCTTTCCGCGGCCCTTCTCAAGGCGATTGACAGGTCCATTCCGCGTGCAACGAGTTCTTGAGTGCCGCGTCCGGAAGCCTTCGACTTGGGCTCTGTGGAGTACTCAGTTGATTCCGCGAAGGCGATCATGGGGACCGTCCTGTCCGCTCCCTCGCTGCCAAGGAGCATTCCCGCGACCGTCCCTACTATGGTGTCCTCGATTTCGTCTCCCGCGTCGAAGTACTGTATGTTCTTGAGCCTGACTATCCCGCTGCCCTTAGCCCATGCCAGGGCTTTGCTCAGGGCAGACCTGTGATCGCGCAGAAGCGCTGTTCCCTTAGAGAGCGCCTCGTTCCTGTCGCCTCGACATATCTTGAGCCCTGTCTCGGCTTGCCCGTGCCTCCCGCAGGCGTTCAACAGTGTCGCGAACTCCTTGGCATCTCTCACCACAGTGCCCCTCTGCTCTCGCCTGAAGGTGTAAACCTCTCCCGTGAGCCGCTCGACCGTGAAATCCTTACGCTTCCAGTCTCTGAGATGCTGCTTCAAGGCGGTGACGATGGTCTCCTTCTCTGATTTGGAGAGATCGGTCCATGCGCGCCATGAATCCCCTTCCTTGAGCTCGATTCCGAGCTCCAGGAGGAAGCTCAATGCTCCTTGGTCGCTTCCTGTGATTCTCGGGAGGTAGGGGTCGCTCGAGAACTCCAGCATCCTGTGGATTGGTCTAGTCTCCCTTCCAAAATACCTGATGTCCGTGACTGTCTCGACGAATCCTCCTGATTCGGCGGTTGCCAGGATCCCTCGGTTGAGCCCCTCGAGACGCCTCGTCCTTTGGTCCTGGAGATCTCCTACCGCTCCCAGGACAGCCAGCCAGGCGAGGTCCCTGTTGTTGCCGTCCACCGCAACTGCAGCGATGTATGTGCTCCCGGCTCCGCTCAGCTCATTTGCGCCAGATATGCCATGCATGTGTGGATTTAGATGGGAGATGGTCCCGAAATCCGTGAGTGCCATCTGTCCTTCTTTGGGAACACACTGTCCCTCTGGGTCCGGCATGTGGTGATCTGTGATCACGGCGTTGAGTCCCTTGATTCTCGAAGTGGATCCGCTCCCGAGGTCCGCGAACCATAGAAGATCTGCCCCGCTCCTGGACAACGACGTGACAGCTGTGTCGTCCAGCTTTTTGAAGTACTCAATCTTGAAATCTTTCCCTAGGCGCTCGAGCGCAGTAGCCGCTATTGCTGCCGCTGAGATCCCGTCTGCGTCTATGTGCGAGGCGACAACTACGCTGCGCGCGGCCGAAATCGCACTTGCGACCCGAGAGGCGTCCTTCCACATACCTTCGGGAATTGTGATTCGAAGCTCCTCGGCCGAGCCTACGGTCATCAAGGCACCTCAGAGAACCTCAGACATAGGTCCATTGTGGCGACTCCTTGGGACGAAAATGACGCGGGGAGAATCAATGGGGCAAATGCGAGCAATGCAACAATCGGTGTAGGGAGCGAATCCATCCAGACCACCAAAGGCGCGACTGGGCTATTGAACCTTTTCAGCATCTGAGGGCGCTCTCGAACACGATTCGCCTGAGGTTCTTGTACACATGAGAAGCGAGAGACTTGAGATTCCTGCAATCCTCACCATTGTATTCCTTCAGGAGTTCGAGCGCGTTGACCTTCCCCTCTCTCTCCCAAAGCCTCCATAGGTAGACTGCGTCCTCTCCCGTCATGTATTCGACTCGGCGATCACGCTCCACTCCCAACTCCCTTTCTATCTTCTTGAGACCTCCAACGAAACCCAACCGGCGGAGTGGATATCGAAGGTCCACATGGGGTACGCGCGGAATGACACCCGGAAACTGCGATTCCAGGACTGGGATGTCGAAAGTCGAGCCGTTGTATGTCACAATCACCCCTGCTGAGGATAGGATGGCTTGCAGATTGCTCCTCGTGAGGTTCTGACCTCTCACGAGGGAATGCATCCGTTTGCCGTCAAAAACACCCACTACGGTCACGGGTGCGCGCAGTGAGAGGCCAGTGGTCTCTATGTCCAGGTGCAGGATATCTCCCGCAAAGTCTCCCAAGGTCCTCCACTGCTCCCTAGAGGGGAGGGCCCCAGCGAAGTAGCTAGAGTCGTGCACCCTCAGTCTGTCCGATGCCATTCTCAGCTCCAGGTCCATTTCGTTCTTTCGGCTTTCGGAGATTCCTCTTATCCGAGGGGCGTCGAGGAACTCTGCCCAGGTCGTGACGCCAGACTTCCAGAATGTCCTTTCTCGCTGCGGACCAACCCGATCCAGCATGACAAAACTGTTCTTGAGCACGAATCCTGATACTTGAACGCCCGTTATAAACCGATTGTCAGGATCTGGAAAAGTACTGCAAAGAGTGTATAAGCATGGCGGCGGTTGGTATTGGCGTGTCTCTCAGGAGATTCAGAGTATCGGAGCGAATGGAAATCATACCCGGAGGAGCCGCATTGCTTACGGACGACAACGTCCTCGTCGTGGCGGACATGCATCTGGGCTGCGAGGCAGCGCTTGAGTACGAGGGCTTGAGCATACCACGCGTCCAGACCAAGAGGATCGAGAACTACATGAAGCAGGTAGTTCAGTCCATCGGCCCGAGGAGAGTAATCGTTGCTGGAGACCTGAAGCACAACTTCTCAAGGAACTTGACGCAGGAGTGGAGAGATGTCTCGAGATTCGTTGGAGTTCTCCGGGGCCTTGCGCCCCTCGAAGTGATCAAAGGGAATCACGACAACTACCTCGGGGCAATTCTAGCTGGGTTCGATGTCCCTCTGCGAAAGGAGGTCACTGCAGGAGGGGTACGGATCTTGCACGGGCACTTAGGAGAGCCGAAACCAGTGCCGACTGTCATTGGTCACATCCACCCCTCAGTGCGGCTGAAGGATGACATTGGGGTGTCGGTGAAGGATCACTGTTTTCTTCATCATGAGGATCTCCAGATGCTCGTCCTGCCTGCCCTGAGCCTAGTTGCCAACGGTCTAGACGTAATGAACACAAGATCCGACTCATCATCGCCTTTGCTGCCAGAAGACGGCCTGTCAGGCTTTCATCCGGTCTTGTTCTCAGGAGACAGACCTCTGAGCTTCCCAGAAGTATCAAGACTGAGACCGTAGAATAGAAATGAGTCGGAAGGGGTTTGTGACGTCTGCATGGTTACGCTCTTGCGCCATTCCCTAAGAGACAGTGCTGCAAGGGCACAAAACTAGCTCACTTGCCGCCCCATCGGCTTATGACTATGATGAGCAAGACCATCACGACCGTCAGGATGACAGCGGTTACGACGTACCCGAGCCAATCGCCCAACTCAAAATCTTCAAGAGTCGGGTCTACGCCCGCAACCTTCAGACCGCCGGTCACAACACTGTTCCACAATAGCGCTATGACGAACCCGAAGGCAGCTGCCAAAGCCGTCGCGATGGTTCTCTTCACTTCACCAACTGATAGCTTCTTCTCGTCTGCCACTTTTTGGTCCCCCGTCTTGGAGGACCGGTAAACCTCATAATGTTTTCGCCACGCCAGAATCACATCCTCTGGAATCGTCCTGGCGCAAGTCATCCTCTTCGAAAAAGACTTATGTATGCGCAGGCAGATGCTCTGGCTTGCAGGTGCGAAGATTGTCCAGAGGTATCTACGTCAGCGATGCCGACGTCGAGATGTCTAAAGACATCGAGAGCCTTCGCATCGACAGACATCTAGACTCTGACCTGGCATCAATCATGCCCGGAACCAGGCGCAGGATGATTGATCGAATCGAGGAGCACGGGACGAAGAATCCCTTGTCTGTGGTCCCGATCCTTCTGAAGCACTACGATGACGACAACATGAAGGTCAGGAGGCAGGTCAGGGCCAGCCTCGAGCGCCTGACGCAATCCGAACTGGGCGAGCAGGCGCTTGTCGAGTCGATGTTCAGCCGCCACCTGCCTATTGCGAGCACTGCTGCTGCGGTCCTTGAGCAACGGGGCTACAACAGCGTCAATTTCCTGTCGTTCTACCGACAAGCAGAGAATCTGGTCATGCAGTCCAGAAAGGCAGAGGTCTTCTGCACGGACATCGAGGAGCTGATGATAGACTCTATCGAGACCTACAAGGAGGGACGCTTTGACCAGGCCATGACGAACATGATGATGGCGAAGGACCTTCTGGAGGACAGGCTCGAGTGGCATGGTCATCTCAAGGGATACATACAGGATGTATTGAGGCTCACGCCTATTCTGGGCAGAAGCGGTGTCCAGACCGATGCCATCCAGGACTCCATCCGACATGCAGCCACCGCGATGCAGAAGCGGGAGTACACAGATGCCAAGGTCCTTCTGGACCTTCGAAGGCAGGAAACGCGGTTGTGGAAGCAGTTCTGGAGCCTGGAGGAGTACATCACGAAGCGCATAACTGCAAAACCGCTCACCGAGCTCATGGTCCTGAAGGACCAGGACAAGGCGATTCTGGATGCTTTTCTTGACGTGGGCAAAGAAGTCAACGAGAAGGTCCAGGAAGGGGATCCTGTGGGCGCGTTGAAGGAGGTTGAGGAGTTCATAAGGGATGATGTGTCGAGCGGCTACCTCACCAGCGAAGGCAAGAGGCTTGAGTCCAAGGATGAGGCATCGTGGTACACCATGTGGAACGTTGGACTCGGGCTCCTGAAACTGGTCGCCCCGGTCATACCCAACGTGTCCGAGGAGTTCTACCAACAGTACTTCAGAGACCGGGAGGGCTCTCCCAGCATACATACGCTTCCGTGGCCAGAACCACTGGCGTCTCTCTCCGGGCAGGCGGAGGAAAAGGAGAAAGCAACGCGGAAGGGCAAGCACGCCAAGAAGTGAGCGAAGGCTGTCACAGCATGGACGGAGTCCAGAACTTGGACCCTTTCCTCTTGCGGTCCCAGCCAATCAAGGTCCCCATCGCTCCAACGCCGACCCTGATGCAATCGGCCATGTTCTGCTCGAAATCGATGACTTTCTCAGTCGGGTGCCACGGAACCACATCCGCGACGCTGCATATCGCTCCAGCTCTCAAACCGAGAAGCGAACATAGTGTGAATATCGTGCCATTCTCCATTTCCATATTCTTGATTCCCATCTTCTTCGCGTCCGAGAGCCTGTCGATCATGAATGAGGGCATGTAGCCGGACTGTGACATGGGTGAGAGCTTGCCATCCCTGACTACTTTGTTCTCGCTGTAGAACCCGTCCACGGACAGGCAGATGCCCGCATCGTGTCTGGCTTTCGCCTTGCCAGCGCTTTCCAGAAGCGCGAGCACGACTTCGTGATGGGCGAGTGCCGGGAACTCAGGCCAGGCATAACTTCTGCTCGTGCCGTCTGCACGCACTGCCCCCGTCGCAATCACGAAATCGCCCTGCTCAAGGCCGTCTGCGATACCTCCGCTGGTGCCAATTCTGATGAAAGTGTGCGCTCCGATGTTGGCGAGCTCCTCGACCAGTATGGCAGCTGAGGGTCCGCCAATGCCAGTCGATGCAGCGGAGACCGGCACTCCTTCCAGTGTTCCGTTGTATACCCAGAACTCCCTCTTCTGAAGGACCATCTTTGATCCGGTGAATGCGGACGCGATCTTGGGAACCCTCTCGGGCTCTCCGCAGAGGAAAACATACTTGCCGATTTCTCCTGGTCCGAGTCCCGTCATAAGCTGCTTGGTCATACGCTCACCGCGATTGTGATGGAGCTTGAATGTGAATATCAATAGATAAGTCCGATGGAGGTTTGTACGACGTGCTGGGCACGGATTCACAATGAAAGCATCATCACGCAGAGCACCATCCCGAAGTAGCAGCCCATCAGCGCAATGCCGCCTACCTGAGTGATGCGCATGCTCCTGGCCATGAATATGAGCACCAGAAAAGTCGACAGGTTCATGACCGCGATGAGTGGAATCACGCTGCCGTTGTCGAAATCAAACGGCCGGATGATCCCCATTAGTCCAAGCGTCAGCAGCAACGTTACGATATTCGCGCCCAGACCTTCGCCAAGCGCAAGGTCTCCGTAGCCCCTCCTTGCGGCGTGGTACGATGCAGCGATGTCAGGCAATGTCGTACCCAGCGCTACCACCGTCATACCGATCAACCATGGATTGAGGCCGAAGCCGTCCGTGATCTCAAGAGTGCTTCTGACAAGTATCTCTGCCCCTATTACGGTCCACAGTATCCCGAAGACCAGCCAGTGGGGACCGGCCCTAATCTCTATCTTCTTTCCGAACAAATGGCCCATCAGCTCGAGCTGGATTCTCGCCTCCTCAATCGATTCCTCGATGTCCTCGGGCCTGGAGGTCCGCTCGATCATCAGCAGATTCATCGTGTACGGTATGAACAATACCATCAGGGCGATTCCCTCCAGATGAGTCAGCGAACCATCCAGGAGAAGGACTGAGGCAACTACTGTTATGGTCATCAGGAAGACAGCATCGCGCATGATCATGTCCCTGGTCACCCTGAGAGGGACTAGAAGAGCAGTCATTCCTATCACGAAGGATATGGTGACCACAATCGACGCAAGGCCATTGCTTAAGGCGATATCGGTAGCGCCTTCGTTCAATGCGATAAGAGAAACGAGGACCTCGGGCAATGCCGCCAGTGTGGACACAACCAGCATCCCGATTACGAATCTGCTGATCCCAAAACTCCTCGAAACCACGACAGCATTGTCTGTGATGAATTTCGCGCCTTGGTTTAATACTACGAAACCAATGGCTACTAGTGGGATATATGCGAACGAGATCAGGTCCAACGTGCCCCATCCCTGAGTTGTGTGTGCTTCACGGAGTATGCATTGGACAATAATGGAGTTTTTGATGGAAGTGCGTATCGGCAGCCAGGCGCCACTCTTAATGTGAGGATTCCCATACGACATTCACATGAAAGGAACGTATTGCGTCTTGGCCAGCCTCTCGCAGGAAGAGGAGATCGTAGTCGGATCACTGGGGAGGATCCAGTTCCCGGCGGGTCTGTATGCTTATGTCGGATCTGCGCAACGTGGCATACAGAATCGGGTTGGGAGACATCGTTCGAAGGAGAAGAAGCGCAGGTGGCATGTGGACTACTTCCTGGGCAAAGCTGAGGTGCTGTCAGTAATCGCACTTCCAGGTACATCGAAGGAGGCAGAGTGTGCGGCTGCGCAATCACTCCTGGAGTGCGAAGGTGCCAGAGTAGTCCGCGAGGGATTCGGCTCCTCTGATTGCAGCTGCTCGTCCCACTTGATATTGTTTGGCGACTCAGACCCCGAATGGGTTGCAGAGGCCGTGTCGATGCGACTAGCCATGTTGAAATGCGTCTATCCATCGAAGTCTATCTAGCCTGCTTGTGCTCGTCCGACCTCACATTCGAGACTGAAATGAGATAGCCTTTTATCGCTGGGGGACGGTCTTGTATGTGAGATGGCAGACCAGGATGTCCTCATCGCGCTCGTAGTCGCTGGGATAGTGCTGCTGCTCTTCTACCTCTACCTGTCGGCGGTTCAGAGAGCATTCAGGACAATCGGATTTACGCCGCAGGAAGCCGGCGCGATCATATTCTTGACCCTCTTCCTGGGATGGGTCACGATACCGGTGTTTCCGTACAACGGTTGGTGGGTGGGCATAAGCATTGGAGGAGCCCTGGTTCCCATCATAATATGCGCTCATCTGCTCAAATCAAGAAGGGCAGACATCGCGGAAGTCGCCCTTGGCACTTTGATCGTGGCATACGCGTCATATTTCGTTACGCGCCCTGAAGAAGGAGTGGGAATCGTGTCGGATCTGCCCTATGCGTTCATCCCGGCGATCGCTGCGGGGCTGTTCTCCTTATCGGTCTTCTGGATGGACATCGCAAAAGCTGCCCCGCTGGCCTACACTTGCGGCATATTCGGGACCCTAATCGGGGCTGACGTGTTCCACCTGTCAGAGATGCTCTCCTTCACCGCGCCCAGCGAGGTCGTGATACTGAGCGTTGGTGGAGCGAACATATTCGACATGGTGTACCTGACTGGAATAGTTGCGGTCGCCGTCGACATGGTCGCGTTCTGGATCAAGACACAGCAGCAGAAGCGTGGTCTTGGCGCAGTCATTGCGGAGTTCCAGACGGGCGGTAGCATATCAGGGCCATCCAGAGACATGAAACCTGCTCCCAAACTCGTGCCCACAAGAAAGGGACGTCTTCCCTAGGCTGCTTTCTTCTCAGACCTAATCCTTTGGTCCATTTCCCATACCTTGAGGAAGACCAGCGAGACAGCGGACAGCACTGAGACAATGATGAACGCGTATGCGGGGTCGCCAAAGGCCTCAGCCACCGCGCCGCACGCGTAGACCAAAATCGCCCCGCCGCCAAGCTGGAATCCGAATATTATGCCGAACGCAGTCCCCCTTTCATTCTCGTGAGTCGCCTCCGTGACCAGAGCGAACAGTGCGGGATAGGTGATGAAAAGCAATGCGCCGTAGAAAACGAGTGTTGGCGCTACTACATACCAAAGTGCTGTGATGGCGAGGATCACGGCTGCGACAGAAGAAATCGTGTATGCCGCCCAGAGTATCTTGGTCCGGCCGAATCTCGAACTGAACGATCCGAAGTAATAGGAGGTAACAGTCCCGACTCCAATCCAGATCGCAAACATGAGGTCGGCGTCGCCTGCGGTCCATTGCAGAGCGGATGTGGTCAGGTTGAGCGGACCAAAATAGCTCGTGACCTGGTAGAGTGCTCCACCTGCTATTATCGGAACCGTCAGCCAGCCTATCTTTCGGAGGGTGAGCACGGATCCGATGGGTTCCTTGGATCTTGCGGGCCCTGACATCTCTGATGAGCGGTTGATGACACTCAGCCCAACTGCTATCGCGGCTATGTTGAGCAGGGCCCAAATGACACATGGGATCTTCCAGCTGAATGATTCAGCCAGGTATCCTGAGCTGGCAAGCGCTAGAATGACTCCCATGTTGCCAAACCCGCTCTGGACGCCAAGAGCTCTGTCCAGCCCTGGACCCGCATATGCTCGGGTGATCCAACTGATGCCCACTGGATGATAGAACGCCGCGCCGACCCGCATTGCGATTACGGCCAGCAGGATTCCCTTGAAATCGTTCACGAGGAGGAGAAGCAAGAACGACATTGCCATGAGCGCCACGCCTATCTCGAGCACGTATACGGAGAATCTCCTGTCAGTGTACTTGCCGACCATGAACTGCGCTATCACGGTGATTGCGAGCGTGAGCCCGAGTATGCCGACATCGTAGTAGGAGAGGTCCATCACGTCTACGAGGACAGGGATCACAGCTACAAGGACCATCAGCGTGCCGTCATTGCAGAGATGGTGAAATGATACGGTCCACAGCAATCTCCTGTCGTGCATTGTCTTGACTTCTCGGCGGGAATCACCGAGGACGGATAAGTGGATTTGCAAACCTTTATAGACGATGCTCAGGGTTAGCGGAGCGTGCTGAAATTCCCTGGAAACATGAGGCCGTCCACTATAGACGAGCGGGAGAAGTTCTACAGAAGCGAGTTCGACGTGGCGGGGCTCAAGAAATGGATAGGTCAGAGGCAGGGCAGTCTCAAGTTCGCGATGATACTTGGCAGGCACACGGGGATCGTGTCTGCGTATCACAAGAATGACAAGGACAACGTCATCTTGATCGATGACTGGAAGAGCGGAGGAGATATCAGAGAGTACGCACTCGAGTATCTCCCCGAGTCTTTGTACTATGACAGGAACAGGTACCACGACCTATCAGCGTGTTCGAAATGCGGAGACTATCCTGAGTCCTGTCCGAAGTGTCACAAATTCTCCGGTCAGCAGCTGGCGTTCGATCTGGACCCCGAGAATGTGGATTGCCCGTATCACGGGCACATCGGGAAGAAGATGCAGCTTGGCAGAGGCTTGTCGTTCTGCATGTACGAGTTCAGAGTTGTCAGGCGGAAGGCTTTCGAGCTTGCCGAGGAGCTGAAGGGGACTTACGAAGATGTTGGTGTGGTCTACTCGGGCCGGGGATTTCACGTGGTCGTAAATGATGAGAAGGCGTACACGATGCCCAGAAAAGAGCGCAAGGCCTTGGCTAGAAGGACAGAGCGCAATTACCCCATTGACGAGTGGGTTACGGCAGGGGACTCGAGGCTGATGCGCCTTCCGCTGTCGCTCAACGCATTGGTGTCCAGAAAATGCATGATAATGAAAGAATTAAGAGAGTTTCTGAAGTTTGATCCACGGGTCTCTAATATCGTTATTCCCGCTTTCCTGAAGTCAGCGCGATCTTGAAGCCCTTACTTCTTTGCCTCTGTAGTAACCCTTCTTCTTTGCCTTCTTGCCGGCTTTCTTAGAGGCTTTCTTCTTAGCCATCTTGTCTTCCTCCAGAACATCGGGCCCGAGGTCAGTTACTTCTTCTTCTTGGCCTTCTTGGCCTTCTTCTTTGCCTTAGCCCCACACTTTCCGCAGGACATGTCTGTTTCCTCCTATTCGGTTCTTGCTATGGTCCAAATCTTCGGTGCATCTTCCGCATCCAAGAGCTTTCATTTTGCAACAGTTCGCTCTTTCTTAGACGCATCCGTGTGTCTGTATATGCTTTCATCACATATCTACCTTCTTCTGCTCGGGGTGCGTTAGCACGTATGAGCTCGCGATGCGTCGCATGTTGCTGTTGATTCTGTCACAAGCTGATTCTGTTAATCAAGAGGAAAGATTCTTCTATGCCATTGCACCATACAATCCACAGCTTAGGAGTGTCTCCCGAATTGACCCCTGTTGATGATTCGCGCAAACTGAAGATGTGCTTGATCGGCGACGTGGGAGTGGGCAAGACGAGCCTGATCAGGCGTTATGTCTTGGACGTTTTTGATGATAAGTACATCGCCACCATTGGAACCAAGGTGACGAAGAAGGAGATTGAGGTCAAGGATCCAAGAACTGGCTCTCCGCACAGAGTCGTCCTGCTGATTTGGGATATCATGGGTCAGCCAAGCTTCCGCGAGGTGTTGAGGGAGGCATACTTCTACGGGGTCGAGGGCGCAATGGCCGTATGCGACGTCACAAGCAAGGAGAGCCTCGGTGAGCTGAGATATTGGATCAAGGCGATGACTTCCACCACGGGCACTGTCCCCATCGTCTTTCTTGGAAACAAGTGCGATCTGAGGGATGAGACACGCATTCCGTTCCAGGATATTGAGATATTCGCGAAAAAGCACAATTCACCCGCGATGCTGACCTCTGCTAAGACGGGCTACAATGTCGAGCAGTCCTTCTTGGACCTCGTCGAGATGATGATGTTCCCCAAGTGACGAAGTCCCTTGAGCTGCTCAACAATAATATCCGAGAAGCACATTCTCTTTCAATCTTATGTTCCATTCGAAGGCAAAATGCGCTGATTCTGTCTACTACAACGCCCGAATTCACACTCTCGATCCCAAGCTGAAGTCCGCCGAGGCGTTGGCGATTGAAGCAGGTAAGGTTGTTGCACTGGGCGACAGCCAGTGGGTCAGGAATGTGGCTGCCCGAGGCTGTGAGAAACACGACCTGGGCGGGAGAACCGTCTTGCCGGGGTTCATCGATTGTCACACTCATTTCATTCAGATGGGGGTCGACAGTCTTCACACGGATTTGTCGGGCACTAAATCGCTTGAGGATGCGATGCGCTTGATGGCCAAGGCCTCCCGGAATACTCCTGACGGAGAATGGGTGATAGCGTCGAGCTGGAAAGAGAGCGGTTGGCGTGACGGGCGGTTCATCAACAGGGACGACTTGGACAAGTGTTGTCCTGATCACCCTGCGGTTGCCCACAGAGTATGCGGCCATCTGTCCTCGGTGAATTCCAAAGCCATTGCTCTATTGAATATCGACGGCAAGGAGTCCGGGGTCGATAAGGATTCGTCTGGTCGTCTGACGGGAATTCTGAAGGAGCATGCTATTGCACGGGTACATTCTGCGACGAGGCCAAGCAGGCAGAAGAAGATGAAAGGCCTGCTTATTGCCATTAGAAAGGCTCACTCCTTGGGAGTTACCTCGATCCACGATAACGGAAGTGTAAGCGACTTGGAGACATACGGTGAAGCTGGAAGGCGTGGGAAGCTCAGCGTTCGTGTGTGGTTCAACATACCCTCGAGCGATCTCGACTGCGTCCGAAGTCTGTCATTGCCGACTGGGCTGGGATCGGAATTCTTCAGGATCGGTGGCATCAAGGTCTTCTGTGACGGCGCACTGGGAGCAAGGTCGGCCGCGCTATCTGAGCCGTATGCTGACGATCAAGCCAACAGCGGTATGTTTGTGCACGAGGAGCAGGAATTCTACGAGATAATCTCAAAGGCCCACGAAAGCGGCCTTCAGCTAGCAATCCACGCGATTGGCGACATGGGTATTGAGAGAGCCATCGACGCACTTGACAGGGCTCTGGGCGAGAGCCCTAGGCGGAATCACAGGCACAGGCTGGAACACCTCGAGCTGCCTTCCAGACGCCACCTTGCCCGTATGAGGAAGCTCTCGGTCGTGGCTTCGATGCAACCGAACTTCATTGGCGAGTGGGGGGGCACGGAAGGGATGTACAGGTCCAGGCTCGGTGCTGTCCGAACAGCTAGGAACAATCCTTTCAGGGAAGTCATCGACTCCGGGGTGCGGCTAGTGTTCGGCTCTGATTGCATGCCCTTCTCGCCGATCTACGGCATACATTCGGCGGTGAATGCCCCATTCCCTTCTCAGCGGATAACCCCGCAGGAAGCCATGTGCGCGTACACGCGCGATGGAGCGTATGCGTCCTTCGCGGAGCAGGAGTGGGGCAGCCTGAGTGTGGGCAAGCAGGCGGATTTCGTTGTGTTAGGAGGGGATCCATTCGCGCTTCCCCATGGGATTGGCACGATCAAGGCGATGATGACGGTTGTTGGCGGAGAGTGCGTGTATGCGAGTCGAGACACAGGACATAAATGATCCGGCAGAGCTGGAACGGATACTGGTCTCGACAGACGAGGCGTCACGACCGGATGGGCTCATGCTCGCGGTGGATCTCCCAGCTGGAAGGGAAATTTCTATTTCCGGGCTCTGCATACAGGATTCGCGGTAACAGCCATCAATCGGACGGAGTGGCGACATGTTCGAGATCAAGCTTGCCAGAGGAGCATCAGCAGGTGGAGGGAGCCTTATCACGGCCTTCCCAAGCGTGGGCATGGTTGGGTCGATTGCGGGGAGTTTCCTGGCGGAAGCCCTGAAAATGGAGAGAATCGCCTACGTGATATCGGAGGACGTTCCGCCCGCCGCCCTGGTCCAGGACGGCATACCAACATACCCATTGCGAGTGATGGGGCAGAAAAACGTCTCCATCCTGACCTCGGAGTTCCAGCTGCCCATGACGATATCCGGCTCCTTGTCCAGGACAGTGATGTCCTGGGCATCCGAGAATGGCTATGAACTGATAGTCGGACTTGAAGGACTGATGACCGAGCAGACGGCCGAACCATCGAAGGAAGTCAGAGTATTCGGAGTCGGGTCCACCCCGAAAGCAAGAGAAATACTGGCAAACGCAGGAATTGAGCAGTTCAAGATGGGAATGATAACGGGCGTGTCCGGTGCATTGCTGAGCGAGGGCGAGCTCCAGGGAAGAGATGTGGTCGTCCTGCTGGTCAGCGCGAACGCTCTGTACCCTGACGCGAGAGGTGCCGCAAGACTCGTGGAATCCGTAGCGAAGGTGATCCCCAGTGTCAAGGTGGACATGCGGGAGCTTTACGAAGAAGCCGAGAGGATAGAAGAGAACGTCCGGGCAACAGTTGACCGGACCAGGGAACTTCTAGCTGCAAGGCAGGCGCAGGCGGAACGCCTGGGGAAGTCGTACATGTATGGATGAGACTGGGAAGAGGAGCAAGCGGCTCAAGGATATTGCGGACCTTTCCCGGCAATGGGATGCAGAGTACATGCTCGGAAACTACGAAGAAGAGATGCTCAGGCTGGAGGGCGGATTGGACCATATGGTCTGGGATGTCCAGGAGAGGCGCGTGACCGCCTGCGTGAAACCACTCCCCATCACTCCTCGTTTCGAGGTGGAGGAGACGGAAAAGGAGTTTGTGCTCAAGGCGAAGCTTCCTGAGATTTCCAGGGAGGATATCCGGCTGCGCGTCAACACCAGCAGCGTAGAGGTCCTCGCATGCAAGAACGATGTCGTCTGCAGACCCTACTATGTCGAGGTGGAGTCACCCTCGGTCCTAGATCCCGACTCGGCAGACGCTGAACTGTCCGACGGGGTCCTCAGGGTCAAGGTCAGAAAGGTTCGGAAGAAGCGGCTAGATATCAGGTGAGCCGCAATCGACAAGTGGACGCCCGCGCTCTGCCGAGATCTTCAAAGCCTCAAATGTGGGCGTGTCTGCGTTTTCCGTTGCACTTCTGAAGAATCGTGTCGCATTTCGATTGGCGGAAGCCTGCTTGCTGGCCTCGATGTCAAGCCAAGCAACGAATTATGCAAGCAAGGTTTAAGTAGAATGTGACTGTACGGATTCTGTCTAGTCCGCGAGACTATTCTACAAGGCTCGATTGAGCGAGTATTGGGAGGTGCGACAGATGAGCATACTAGTTCTCGGCGCATCGGGGCAGATTGGTGCCTACACCGTCCAGGACTTGATAGAGTTCTGTGGTGAGAAGGACATAATTGCCTCGAGCCGAAGGATGAGCAATGTGAAGAAGGCGATGGATGACCTTAAGCTCACGAAGAAAGTGAAGCTGCTGGAGATCGATGCGCATGACACCGCAAAGGTACTCGACACCATCAAGAAGGAGAAGGTCGAGACGGTTGTCAACTGTGCGTGGTATCAGACCAACCTGGGAGTGATGGACGCTTGCGTCAAAGGAGGCGCCACCTACACCGACCTCGGGGGCTTCTTCGACACGTGTCTGAAACAGATCGATCTTCATAAGAAGTGGAAGGATGCCGGCGTGAACGCGACGATCGGCTTGGGGAGCACCCCGGGTATGACGAACATAGCGGGCGCAGCCGGTGCCAAGAAGCTGGACTCCGTCGACGCCATTGACATTGTCTGCGCGTGGGGCAACACACTCCCCGTCAAGGAAGCTGGATGGCCAGGATACTCGATCAGGACTGTACTTGATGAGTTCACCCAGGAGTCCGTGCAATGGTTCGATGGGAAGTACCAGAAGCAGAAGATACTCGGAGGGGAGACGGACGTTGTCATGCCTGAACCTATCGGGAAGGTCAAGGCGTACTTCATCAAGCACTCTGAGCCTGCGACCATGGGCAAGTACCTGAAGGCCAAGCGGGTGACGTTCAGGATCGGGTTCCCTGCACAGGACATGGGGACCTTCTTGACGCTCAGGGCACTCGGATTCGCCGATGAGAAGCCTCTTGACCCGCACAAGGTCTCTCCGCTCGACTACCTGACTGCCATGTACCAGAGAGGGGTGTCGCAGGGCAGGGAGGCGCCGCCGAAGGAGAAGTTCGAGTACGACATGTTCAGGTTGGACTGCACCGGCAAGAAGAACGGGATGCCCCAGACGATCACCTACTTCATAGAGACTTGGAACGATCCAGACAGAGGCGTCTCGTCCGCGAGGGACACCGCAGTTCCGCCGGCGATCGTGGCCCACTGGCAGCACACAAAGAGAATCAAGGAACCAGGGGTGTTCCCTGCGGAGGCGACGGTTGAGCCAGAGCCGTTCTTCAAAGAACTCGGCAAGCGAAAGATCCTAGTCGACGAGGTCATGACGTCCACGACCAAGTACTACTGATCGACACCTTGATGCGGCCAAACCAATGGAGAGGTCAAATCACCTCTCCCAACAGTCTTTGTTTCTCAGCCGTCTGATTTCTCTTCTTCGGGTAGCAGGTCGAGAAGCCGCGCTAAGGCTACGGTGTAGTCCTCGATGCGCACGTCGACAGTCGCGGGATCCACCGGCACCTTATCCTGGATGGCACACTGCATGTGTATCTGGCACTTGGGACAGAACATCAGTAATCGGTCTGCCCCGGCCTTCTTTGCTTCAACTATCCTGTCGATCTGCATACGCTTGGCGTAGGCGTTGCAGTTGGCCCATGCGCTGACGCCACAGCACATTGCCTTGTCCCTTGTGTTCTCCATCTCCACGAATTTGGATCCCGAGAACGCCTTTGCGAGATCCCTGGGGGAATCGTATATGCCCGAGTGCCTTCCCATCCTGCACGAGTCATGATACGAGAAAGTGAAAGTCGGCTTCTTGGCCCCCTCGATCTTGAGGTCCCCCGACTCCAAGAGCAGCTTCACATAGTCGGATATGTGAATCAGCTCGAACTCGAAGTCGCCCATCAGGTCTTGGTAGTCGGAATTGAAGGTCCTGTAGCATTCTGGGCAAGTGAACACCACTTTCTTGGCTCCTGATTTCTTTATCAGGTCGATGTTGTACTCCATGAGTTTCTGGAAGTTATCATCATCTCCCGTCCAGTTGAGGTCGTGTCCGCAGCATTTCTCTTCTCCGCTTACGACGGGCACGATTCCTGCTTTGTTCATGATGCGGACGGCGCTCTCGCAAATCTCGGTCATTTTCTGACCCTTCCGGTCCCAGAATATAGCATCATAGTGCGGCAGGCAGCCGACGAAATAGAACACGTCTCCTTTCTCGGCAATCTTCATGTCCTCTCTTACCCACTGGAGCCGCTTCTGTTTGAGATCGCTGTTGGCCATGATCCGTTGGGAGGCGTGGATCAGTCCGCCCTGAGAGCACAAGGGCGCCGCGTCGAATCTCACGGCCTCCTCTCTCATGCCACGTATGAATCCGGAGTAGTCCACTTTGTATGGGCACATCGAGTTGCACTGTTCGCAGGTTGTGCAGGTCCAGATGTCGCGGTCACTGGCTATGTTGTCGACAATCCCCTCCATGGCCCTTAGCACGATGGTCCTTGGTGCGAAGTTGGGGTCGAATTTCGCGATGGAACAGACGGTCGTGCACTTCCCGCATTCCACGCAGTCAAATGCGCCTGTGTCATCTATCAGCTGCTTCAAGGCCTTCACGGTCTGCTCCTTCGTCCTGGGCTGTTTGGTCTTGCGTTTAATGGGCGGAGCCAGAGGGCCCAACTCCCGAACCTCATCGACGAAATCAGTCACGCTCTTTGCGAACTTGGCGCGTTCGGAGGCGTTTATCCATTCCGTCCTCAGCCTTCTCGAGTCCAGACCCATCACGTCGAAAAGCTTCTTGAGAGCGTCCACGCGCTCCTGGGCCTTCTTGTTCCCGGAGACGTAGTGACAGTTGTCCAAGAGGCAGCCTATGACGATTACTCCGTCCGCCCCGTTCTCGAAAGCGTCCATGATTACTGCTGGCTCGACGCTCCCGCTGCACATCACCCTCACGATTCGTATGTTTGGCGGGTACTCAATCTTGTTCACGCCCGCGAGGCTCGCTGACGGGTAGCCACACCATGTGCACGTGAAAGCGATTATCTTGGGCTCGAAACCCTTCTCAGTCATTCGGACTCACCTCCTCGGTTATCGCCCGAACCATTGCCTCAACCTGTTCCGGACTGAAGCTGTTGACTGTGATCGCCTTGTTGCAGCACGCGACGGCGCACGCTCCGCAGCCCTCGCAGCGGATCTCATCTATCTTCGACACCATCACCCCAGTTTTGGCGTCCTGAACGACGGTAATCGCCTCGTACTCGCACGCCTTCTCGCAGCGCCCGCACCCCCTACACCGCTTCTCGTCAACGAATGCGACTATCCGCGGGAACTTGGTCTTCCCCTTCTTCATCAGGTCGATCGCGCTGGCTGCGGCGGCCTTCGCGTCCTCGATCGAGTACCTTATCCCCTTTGGACCTTGGGCGGTTCCGGCAACATAGATGCCTCTTCTGAATTCCGAGGGGAACATGGGATTGATGTCCTTCATGAACCTGTCAACCTCGGTCTGTATGTGCAGCAGCTTGGCAATCCTGTCGCTCCCGTCCGCTGGTTCCTGGCCGACGGCGAGCACCACGAGGTCGGTGTCTATGTTCAGGAGTGAGTCGGAGTCTGTGTCTGCTGCTCTGACGTACAGTTTTGCCTTGTCCACCACGACCTCTGACACTCGCCCTCTGACGAAGTTGATACCTTCCTCCTTCGCAGCCTGATAGAACTCTTCGAAGCCTCTGTAAGGTCCTCGTAGGTCGATGTAGTGGATGTACACATTGGCGTCCGGGTTCAGCTTCTTGATCTCCCTAGCTTGTCCAATTGCGTATGTGCAGCATACGAGTGAGCAGTGGAGGTTTCCCTTATTCTTATCCCTGGACCCTACGCACTGGATGAAATTGACCGTCTTCGGTACCTTTCCGTCAGATGGCCGCCTCAGCCCCCCTCCTGTCTCCCTCTGTGCAACAATCAGCTGCTCCAGCTCGGTCGTCGTGATCACATCTGGATGCTCGTATCTCAGTTCGGGGATTCTCTTGGGATCGAATGTCTTGCTCCCAGTCGCGACCACGACGGTTCCCACGTCGAACTCCTTCGCTCCCGAAGGAGTCTTGATTCTGACATGCCTGGACCCAAACCCGCCCGACATGTCCTCTACCTCACCCCCGAGTATGACCTCGATGTTGGAATTCTGCATGACGTCCTCGATTTTCGGGGTGAACACGCATTCCTTGCAGTACTGCATGCAGCATATCCCGCAGTTATGTGTGGGGAAAGTCATGCTCAGCTTGTATGCCCGTCCGCCGAGCTCTTCGCTTCTTTCAACCAGGTAGACCTTGAAGCCCTGGCTCGCAATATCCAGAGCTGCCTGCATCCCAGTCACCCCTCCGCCAATGACCAGTGCAGCCGGGGCGACGGATATCTCCAAGTCTTCCAGAGGGACGAGCTTCTCAGCTTTGGCAACCGCCCCTTTCGAAAGGGCCTTGGCCTTCGCGGTGGCACTATTCTTGTCCCTGTGGACCCAGGCACACTGCTCGCGTATGTTGACCTGCTCGAACAGGTACTTGTTCATCCCTTCATTCTCTAATGATCTGCTGACTATCAGTCCCTGGATGTTGGGTGAGCACGCGGCGACAGCAACGCGCTCAAAATCCTTGGAGCGGAACTCTTCCTTCAGGAACTTCTGACCCTCCCTCGAGCATAGGGCATCGTGGACGGCAACAACGGCCACTCGAGAGTCTTTTCTAAGATCTTCTGCGATGGACTGGAGGTCAATGTGTCTGCCGATTTCTCCCCTGCAAGCGCAGAGGTACAGGGCCACGCCTTTCCTCTGCTTTCCCTTGGCATCGGTTCCATCGGTCATCGGAGTGCCTCCATGTATCAAGGTCAGCTTCCAACCGTCAGCATGAGACGAATTCCACGCCTTCTTCGAGCTTCGCCCTGCGCATGGCGTTGTACACCCCTTCCAGTATGCATGCTTCGGTGACATACCCGTAGAAGTCACCCTTCTCGAAGACCGCTATTGTGGACACTCCAGAATTCGCCATCGACTTTGCGACCCACTTCAGATCGAGAGAAAGGTTGGTCAGGATCACCAGGGGTTTCGACATGCAGTCCTTCACCTTGGCCTTCTTGAGATCCTTGCCCTCAGCAATCACCTTGGACAGGATGTCCTTCTTGGTTATGATGCCGTAGGCGTCGCTCCTCCCCTTCCTTGGAACGAGCAAGGTGAAACAGTTCTTCTCGAGCATCATGTCGATGGCCGTCTGGACTGAGGCCCCGCTTTCAATCGTGGGCAGTTCGAAGGTCTTTACGATGTCCTTGAGGATCAAAGGGGAGGTCTTCATGCCTTCGCCTCCTTCTTGGCCTTCGTGGCCACCGCCTTCAGGATGTCAATGTCGGATATGAATCCCAGGAAATTCTCCTTGTCAAAGACAGCGATTTTCGAGATCCCCTCGTTTGCCATCTTCTTCGCAACCCATCTGAGGTCGAGGTCGAGGTTGTTCATCACCACCAGGGGCTTCCTGGCAATCTCGAGCGCAGTCGTACTGCTCAAGTCCCTGCCCTCGGCGACCGCTCCGACAACTATGTCCCTCCGCGTGATTATCCCATAGGAATCGTTCGGCCCTGACCTGTCAATAAGCAGGTAGTCTGTCTTGTTCTCAATCATCGAGATGAGCGCCTCTCCGGCGGTGGATGTAGATGTGATCTTCACAGGACGTGACAGGCCAACGATGTCTCTGAGTTCCACTTCCCTACCCCTCCTAAGCCAGGGTGTAGACGAAGTTATATTCACATCCGTATAAAAACATGTTGGACTACGCCACATCCCTTCTCGCATCGTCCGGTTTTCTGCTTGTTCGTACTTCGCGGGAACAGATATTAGCCAAGATGGCGCTTCTCGCAACGATGAATCGTACCCTAGACCCTCTCTTTCGGCCAAAGGCAGTGGCGCTTGTCGGTGCCTCCGCCAATCCAACCAAGATTGGCAACATAGCGCTCCGGAATCTAATGTCTCGACGGTTCAAGTTCTTCCCCGTCAATCCCAACGAGACGGAGATCATGGGCGTGAAATGCTACAGGTCGATCGGCGAGATTCCGGATGAGATAGACTTGGCCCTGATTGTTCTCCCTGCGGAATTGTCCATTGGGGCTCTCAAAGAGTCCGTCCGAGAAGGAGTCAAGTTCGTGGTGGTCACGGCCTCCGGATTTGGCGAATCAGGTATCAATGGAAAGAGCCTCGAGGATGAGTTGAGGGCCTCAGTAGCGGGGACCGGCACACGCCTTCTCGGTCCAAACAGCATGGGGGTCTTCGTCCCTGACTGGGGTCTTGACACGTGTTTCATACCAAAGGAGCGCAGCAAGAGGCCCCGACGAGGAGGCTTGGCCATAGTCTCCCAGAGTGGCGCTGTGTCTGTATCCTCCCTCGAAAAGGCGGAGGCTGCGGGGATAGGCGTGTCCATATGCATCGGCCTTGGCAACAGGGTTGACATCAACGAGAACGAGGTGCTGCAGTTCCTCTCTGACGATGAGCGAACAAAGTGCATTGCGATGTACCTGGAATCACTCTCGGACGGTCTCGGGTTCGTCAGACTATGTAGGGGGATTGTCCCTCGAAAACCCGTGGTTGCGCTCATGGCTGGCCGTACCCAGAGTGGCCGGGCGGCTGCTGGGTCGCATACTGGGTCGATGGCCGCTTCCTCGGAATCGCTCGTGGGAGGAGTGCTTTCCCAGTGCGGCGTGGTCCAGGCTTTTGACGAGGAGGAGCTTGTAGACTATGCGAAATGCCTGTCAATGGTTGACCACATCAACGGGGAGAGGGTGTGTGTGGTGGCCAGCGCAGGAGGCTACGGCGTGATAGCCTCTGACCTGATCGAGTCCCGGGAGCACGGAGTTGGACTGAGAATGGCGCGCCTTTCCGATTCGACTGCGAGCGCTCTCAGGCAAGTAGTTCCAGCTTACTCGTCGGTCTGCAACCCCGTCGACCTTACGGCGTCAGTGACCGATGACATGTACGACTCAGTGCTGGAGATCCTTGATGCAGATGAAGGTGTGGATGTCATACTGATGTCGCTTGAGCTCGAGCCACCGAACGTCACCGAGAATCTTGTGGACGTGGCTGCGGACCATTCATCGGAGGGACGAGTTCCGATAGTGGTCGCGGCATTTGGAGGATCCAGGTCTGGCTGGCTCATGAGGAGACTGCAGAATTCAGGCGTTTTGGCCTACCCCACCATCTCAAGGGCAGCGAAGGCAATCGGAGCCCTCTCGAGGAGAGGACAGGTGCTGAGGAGGCTGAAATAAAGCGTTCTCAGAAGACCCCTTCAACATCCAGTTACGGGTGTCTGTGGGTCTTCTGAAAGGTGTTTTGGGCAAATCGTTTGTCGCTCATCCGCCGATTCTGAATACCTTCGTGCCGCACTTCGGACAGGATCCCTTCGTGGCGGGCTTCCCGTTCTTCAGCTTGACTTTCTTTGGGTCTTTCATTTCGACGGACTTCTTGCACTTGACACAGTACGCCTTCGTCAAATATCCCACCGTCCCTGTATCGCCTCGTGCTGATATATATTCTCTTTGTGATGATTTCCAGCCATACACCGGAAACAGCGGTTCTGGCTCATTTGGTATCGGGAAACGTGCCCGGAGGAGGGTTTGGGCGGGTCATCGAAAGCAAAATATATCCACATTCGGGCATTCTGGATAGAAGGGATGGGCACAATTGGGTCTCTCAGAGACGAAGTCTGGCACTCAAAAGGACCACAAGATGGCCCAGACCTTCTCCGCGATGTATTCTAACCAGGTTGGGACGAATTTCGGAAGGGGTCTCGCAGACGCACTCGTTCCCGCATATGCGCGCAATGTGCTGAGCGCCACAGTCGTTGAGCTGGGATGGCTTCAGGCTCTCACCAACTTGTTCCCCACGGTAATGCAGGTTCCTTGGGGCAAACTGAGCGATTTCTTTCGCCGCCGAGTTCCGTTCCTGGTCCTGGGTGGCATTATGTCATTCCTTCTCTACTTCTTCATAATCGGCATGCCAAACGCGATTACCCTGATCATACTGGTCGGTACGCAGATGTTCGTCGGCTCCATGATGATCCCCACATGGTCCGCACTCGTGGGCGACGTGACCACCTCGAGCAACAGGGGTACTGTCATGGGTCGCTTCTTTGCTGCCGCGATTCTTGCGAGCCTAATCGGTAATCTCATAGCAGCTGTCATTACCGCGTGGGGCGATCCCGAGACCGCAACGGTATATGCCATTCCATTTTTCTTGGCTGGAATCAGCGGGATAATCGGATCACTTGTGATGCTCGAGGTCAAGGAGCAGAAGGTGAGATTGCACGCGTCTCCAAAGACCATCTTCAAGTTCGGCCTGAAATCATTCCTATTCACGTCTGACCTCTCGGAGAACCGTTACTTCCGCAACCTCGTTGCCCTCAATACTGCGTTCAATTTCATGATGTCAGTCATATGGCCGCTTCTCTACCTGACCTACATCGAAGTCCTGGATGCGACGCTGTCGGAGATAATGATCATGGCCATGATATCAACTGGGGCAACACTCTTCTTCCAGACCAAGGTGGGCAAGCTCCTCGACGTCATTGGCCCCATGCCCCAGATACTCATATCCAGGTTCGCTTTCATCTCAGTGCCCATTGTGTACGCCCTTGCCACACAGGCCTGGCACATATACGTCATCAACGCTGCCTTGGGATTCGCATCAGCAATGGCGAACGTGGCATTCTTCGCATACATCCTGGATGTGGCTCCAGAGGAGAAGAAAGGCGAGTATTTCGCGGTCTACAATACAATGATCGGCATCGGAACCTTCTTTGGGTCGATAATCGGGGGCTACCTGGGCGGATACTTCCTGGACTACTACGGCGGCAACTGGGTTTACGGGCTAGGCGCCGTCTACGCCATCTCAGCGTTTGGCAGAGCAGCGTGTTCAGTCTGGTTCTTCAAGCTCAAGGACCCAGTCAAGTATCCGTCCACCCTGACTGACGTCATCAGGCAAACTGTGAAACGTTGGCGCGACCGTCGTTGGTCTCCATTCTGATTTGGCGGGAAAAATCTAATGTAAGGGGTTTCTGAGCTCAGCGACCGTGTCTCACCTGGTAGTGAGCCCTGACGGCTCTTCTCTTCGTCCTCGGGAAGTTGCTGAGGGCCCGGTCGATCGCCATGCTCTTGTAAGCAGTCCATAGTCCAACTGGTCTCATTGTTCACACCTCCAAGAAGTGATTCTAGGCACATTCTGCTCTCGCAGAACTCGCCAATCACTTACAGGATGTTCGCGTGGGCTCACGATCCTTTGGAGAACAATCCAATCCTTCGTGAGCTTGCGCGTACATGCTATCGGCTCTCAACTAATCTTCGGGATTATAAGAGGGTTTCCCCGCTACACTCCGAAAGTATTCATATAATATTATATAAACAATATTTCAAGTAGGTACAGCAACTCCGAACTCGAATGTGAAGCATTTCTCCCTCCATCTGGCTATCTCACGGCAGATAAGTGAGCATTCACTGTTTTTAATATTAATAAATTATATTTTTCATGTTCATATTATAATCATCATCGCGTCGGAATTCGACTCAGTGCAGTCACAATTCGAATCACGCTTTCATGTTCGGCGCGCCAACACGCCCCGGAGGGCTCCTGTCCCTAGTCCGCGAATGCGAGCATCAGCCCTATAGCAACGAAGACAGCGACTATCAACACGAACAGGAATATCAGCGCCTTTCTATCTATCATGCTCATAGCCTGCATTGGCGCAGTGTAGGTTTAACGGTTTCCGTCTTCCGAAGCCGATTCCCTGAAAACCAGCTTATACCTCCTAATGAGATTTGCCCACCATGACAATCGAAGAGATTACTTCTATGACTAGCAAGGAGAGAATCATGCTGTACCTGTCCGAATTCGCTCACATGGAGGACAGATACGAACTCCCCCGGGGACTGACTCAGGAGACAATCGCGTATGAGACAGGCATTCAGCGGAAGCACCTGTCCCAGTATCTCAGCGATCTTCTGGCAGAGAATCTCATCGTGGAGCGGAAGGCGCACATCCAGAGCATGAGGCAGCGAATGAATGGATACTATCTTGCTCCTGGTGGCTACCCCAATGCCGCTCAGATAAGGCAGAGAGTGGGCAACACGATGGTCCCAATTACAGTGGATGGTCGTACGAAAGAACGCAAGGTGTGCGACATCGGTGACATGGTGTCTGAGAGGATAACACTCTCCGACCTGGTGCGCGAGGCAATCGAGATCGGCAAGATCGACTTGGCCAGGTTGAACACCATCGAAAGTCGGCGTCGAGCGGCCCTTGAGAAGGAGGAGCAGGCGTCATCGATCTACAAAAGGGCGCTCCAGACTGTCTGGCACGACGGTCGAGTGACAGCCACGGAACGTTTCCTGGTCGAGGAGCTGAGGAAGCACCTCAAGATATCGGATGAGGAACACCGCATCCTCGAAGCGCAGATCGTCAAGATTCTGGCCCAGGACCACATGGAGTTCAGGCGCATCTATCGCAGCGTCCTTGAGATCGCCCTTGCAGACCGACAGATCTCTGGGCCCGAGGAATTGATACTTGAGAGGCTGAGGCGAATGATGCGCGTTTCGCGGACCGAGCACGAGGAGCTCGTCAAGGAAGTCACGCTCGCTATCTGCGGGCCTCCCGGATGCGAAGGCGGCGCCTCGGAAGCGCCCGTGAGACTGGAGAGATCATTGTAGTCGGGTCGGGATTGGGCAACGCGCAAGGTCCTCTATTCAGTGACCTTGAACACCTTGTCGTGGGGCCGGACTCTCTCCTTCACCTTCACCCCGACGGACTGGCCCACACCAGCGCTCTGGACGGGCTTCCTGTCGATCTCCATCGACTCTATCTTCTGGTCGAAGTTGGTTGTCGCTCCCCGGATCCGTATCAAGTCGCCGATCGCCAGCGTGCCCGAAGTGATCTCAATCGCGGCCACACACGGTTTCGCGAAGAACAAGGTGACCGTGCCCACCTGAATCTCCTCCGCCATTCTATTCCTCGGTGTTAGCATTGCGTTACTGATATTTATCTGCTATCGGTCGCGGTGACCTTGCCTCACAGGCGACCTCGTGTTCGATGGCGTGCGCGAATGACATTGACCGTGATTGAAGTGGTTTTTCCGGAGACGTCTGGTTTGCGCGACAAGTTATAATAGGGAGTAGTGTTTCACTCAATTGCTGGGTGCACACTAGATTGGGGATGCGCGATGCAGGGCACTATGACCAGGAACAAGTCACGACCGGGCAGTGCTGCTTGTCCGACCCCTCCCCGTTTCACAACTGAGATGATCGAGGTCATGTCGGAGATCATGTCTGTCCAGAATCTCGACAGTGTGCTGCAGAAGATAGCGGCGACGGTCGCAGAACTCTATGGCATCAAGCGTCTCATCATCAGCGTTTTGGACGAAGGCGACCGGGTCTTCAGAATCAGGGCCGCCTACGGATTCGGGCAGGATGCTGAGAACAAGATCAAGAAGATGACCTACAGCCTCGAGCGGATGCGTAAGGACTCGGAAGACAAGTGGAAGATCGCTGAGAACATGTATCTGATCCGTCCTGGTCCCGAGAGCTTCGTCAAGGGAGAGGAACTCTTCTACGGCAATGTCAGCAACATAGGCCTGCCACGCACAAACCCCAACGAGTGGCACGAACTGGACTATCTCAAACTAGTGTTCAATGATCGCGATAGACGGCCGATAGGATACATAGAGATATGCGAACCCCTGAGTCTGAGGCTCCCCGATGCCGCCACCATAGAGTCCATGCAGATATTCTCGGAACTTGCCGGCATCGCGATAGAGAACGCAAGGCTCTACCAAGGGCAGATGGAGATTGTTCAGAGGGAGAGATTCCTGGGAGATATCATCGCCCACGACATCAACAACTACAACCAAGCAGTCACGAGCTATCTGCAAATGGCACTCGAGAGCAAGCCCTCTCCCGAGAAGGTGGTCGACTACCTTGAAAGAGCCTCCGCGTCTGCCTGGAGCATAAGCGAATTGATCCTGAGGGCGAACAGGCTCGTCAAGATCGAGGAGGAGGCGACCAAGAATCTCGGGCCCGTGGAACTTGGGGAGATACTCAGGGAGAGTGTGAACGAAGTCTTGGTGAGAAACCCCGACAGGGATGTCAAAATCGACCTTGATTTGGAGAACCACCGCTATTTCGTGAGTGGCAATCAGCTTGTGAACGAGATATTCACCAACATCATCGAGAATGCCGTCGACTACGACCCGCATGACAAAGTCAAGGTGCAGGTCTCCATAGGCGAGTTCAGAGTCGAGCCGCGGAAATACTGGTGCGTGTCTGTCGTGGATAATGGCATAGGCATTCCGGACTCCAAGAAGAACGTGGTATTCGGCAGGTTCAGCGGCAAGGAGACGGGGCATCAAGGCAGCGGTCTCGGGCTTTCAATCGTGCGGGCAATAGTGCAAGCGTATCACGGAATGGTCTGGGTCGAGGACAAGGTGCCTGGTCAGCCTTCGAAGGGGAGCGTGTTCAGGGTCGCGCTGCCGATTTCAGGCCCCAAATAGGTCCGCGACTCCGGAGGGCATGTTTGTGGGAGAATTGGATGGCAAGGTCGCTTTGATCACTGGCGGAACGGAAGGAATGGGATTTGCAGCTGCGAAGTTGTTCCTAGACGAGGGAGCGACCGTCGTGATCTCCGGCCGGTCTCAGCAGAAGGGTGCGAAGGCCCTGAAAAAGCTGGTGCGCCACGGCAAGGTGGCATTTGTCAGGGGTGATGTGTCCAAAGCCTCCGACGCCAAGCGCATGGTCGCCACGGCAGTCCGTCGGTTTGGCAGGCTGGATATTGTGTTCAATAACGCTGGAATCTATCTGGAGAAGGAGGCCGAGAACACTTGCGAGGAGGAATGGGACAGAGTGATTGACACCAACGTGAAGGGGACTTTTCTGGTGTCCAAATACGCTGTTCCTCAGATGAAGAAACAAGGAGGCGGATCCATAATCAACAACTCCTCTGACGCAGGCCTGGTTGGCAATCGTTCGTGTCCGGCCTATTGTGCTTCCAAGGGCGCTGTCACGATCATGACAAAAGCCATGGCCTTGGACTATGCGAAGTACAACATAAGAGTCAACTGCGTCAACCCCGCGGTCATAGACACTCCCATGCTTGACCGGGAAGTCCGCAGGTCAAGCGATCCGGGCATGTACCTCAAGATGAGCCATGAGATGCAGCCGATCGGCAGGATTGGAAGGCCGGAAGAGGTCGCCCATGCTGTCCTGTTCCTTGCATCGGATGAGTCTTCTTTTGTCACCGGAGCTTCGTTGTCAGTTGATGGCGGCTCCACGGCCCAGTGATTCCGCGTTCTTCAGCTATCGTTGGCCGACCGTGCGAGACGGCCATCGTTCGCACGATTCGCCCCGCGTCCGTGGAAAACGATATAACAGCTGACTGCCGTGTTCTTTCACGAGGCAGGACAGTCTTGGAAACCGGCAAGTGGGACCCGATCGCAGTGCTCAGGAACGCCGTTGACATGGAGGTTGAGGGCAAAGCCTTCTTCGAGCGGGTTGCGCAGCACGTCAGCCATTCAAGGACCAGAGTAACATTTCTCAGCTTGGCGAAGCAGGAAGAGAGGCACATCAAGGTCATCGATGAAGAGCTGAGGCACCTAGAGAAAGGCAAGGGCTGGCTGCCTCTCGAGGAGGCTAAGTCCTCTCCGCGAATCTCCGTCTTCAAGGACAAGGACATCAAGCGGATCAAGCTCGTTGAGAATGCCGGCGAGCTTGAGGCACTCAAGCTCGGCATTGAAGTTGAGAAGAGGTCCATCGAGTACTACAGGTCTGCTAGTCTGAGTACGGACGATAGGAATGCTAAGGAGGTATTCAACTGGCTCGTGGGAGAGGAGGCCGGGCATCTTACTATTCTGACCGCGGAATACGACTACCGCTCCGGGACCGGGTTCTATTACGACAATGCCGAGTTCAGCCTGGAGGTCATGTAGCTCGCTAGAGCGTGCCTGCCCTGATGGACTCGACGATCAGCAGCATGTCAGAAAAAACGGCATATGCTGTCTGGGTCAGACCTGGATTCCCGCCAGATATCGTTATGTCGCCCATGAGATCGGAGCGTATCGTGAGAGCGCTCGAGGTCCCGTCAATAGTCCAGAACACATTCTGCGAATCAATCAGTCGTGGCTTGACTTCCAACTTCACACCACCGCTCTCACGGGTGGCTTCCGCGATGAGTTTGATTTTCTTACCCTGAGCCGATGCCTTCCCGATTTCCTCGACGGTCACTTCCCGCACACCGATCCTGTCCACCAGCTTGGGGTTGGCATCTGCGTCCATCATAACATTGGCGAGAGCCGTGATCTTGGCCGCCGCGTCCCATCCATCAATGTCGAGAGATGGATCCGTCTCCGCAAATCCCCCTTCCTGGGCCAGCTCTATCGCGTGCTCCATCGACTTCCCATTCGACATCTCAGTGAGTACGAAATTGGAGGTGCTATTGAGGATTCCCTTGAGGCCGAGTATCTCGCAGCCGGGGAGAGTCCTCTCTACGAGGCTGAATATCGGAGTACCGTCCATGACAGTCCCTTCGTACCTGAACCTGACCCCATTCGAACGGGCGGTGTTGCGCAGATTCCTGTATGCGAAGGCCACAGGTCCTTTGTTGGCAGTGATGACGTCCATGCCCGATTCCATTGCGGCCCGAATGTGGTCGATCGCTGGCTGGCCGGACTCAATGTTGAGGGGGGACAGCTCGACCATTATGTCCGCGTCGCAGTCCTTGATCATCTTGAGCGGGTTCAAGTCGGTCACCTCATGACCGTAGCTCTTGAGCGATCCTTCGTTCATCATTTCCGTCAATGCCCTGTCAAGGTCCAGGGCCTTCTTGGATACGAGACAGCCCTTCGACTTTGTTGCGATGGCCAATACCTCGACGTCGAGACCTTTCGATTTCAGCAGCCAATCTCTTCTGGATAACAGCATCCTAGCGAATTCCTGGCCGACATTTCCAAAACCGATTATGGCCAGACGGAGTATCATGATCTGCCTCCACTCAATGCTCCGAGCGCTGAGCGAGCAACCTGCGTTTCGCTCTGCGTCGGACTAGTATACGAGTTCCGATGCTTCCGTTGCGCGCGCATCACACCTTGGAGAACTCATCCTTGCCCGCGCCGCAGGTCGGGCAGGTCCAGTCATCTGGCAGTTGGTCAAATGGAGTGCCTGGCGGGATGCTCTGAGTATCATCGCCGACCTCGGGGTCGTAAATGTAGCCGCACACATCGCACTGGTACTTGTCCATGGGAGTCCTCTCGCACGATATTCCGTTGATACTACTTGACATTGTTGGGAGCGCACCGCATCATCAACGGCACGGGTTCCAACGCTCTACCGTGAGTGCATCGTACGCGTTGCCTCGCGGCACCAATAATCGATGAAGATGCGAGTTGATACCACCCAAGGGTTTTCAGAACAGGCAGACGAAATTCGAATTTTTCATAACGAGTCTCCTTCGAGTTTTGAAATGTTGAACAGGAAACACGCCAGGTTTTTGTTCGAAGAGGAATATTTAAGTACAATCTTTCATGTCTAGGCCGCCAGGGGAACCGGGGCAGTTCTGGCCGTCCGAAGGGGGCCGACTTGTCTTGGTATCACTGCTAGCAGTCATGACTCCCGGTAAGGTGTTGGAATGAAGATAAGCAGCTTCAAATGGTTGTTCGGCAAGAACTCCGAGTTCTGGCCGACAAACATGAAGACAGGTATGTGGGCTTGGGTTGGACACAGACTGACTGGTCTCATCCTTGTGGCGTATGTCTTCATGCATCTGTCGTTCTTAACTACGGCCTCACTCGACGAAGATGGTGCGAGCTTCGACGACCTAATGGCTACTACATCTGAGCCCTTGTTCGTGGCCATGGATTTCCTGCTTGTCATGGCGGTCATCTATCATGCGATGAACGGTTTCAGGGTAATCCTATTTGACCTCGGCATCGGAATCAAGCGTCAGAAACTGGTGTTCTGGATCACGATGGCCGTCGCGGCGGTATTGGTGGTCGCTGGCCTGTGGGCGATTTGGCACCTGATCCTGCCAGCAGGGGGGTCGTAGAGATGGCGGAGCAGATATCCACCTCTAGGACGGCAGGGTCATGGGCCTGGATACTCCAGAGGCTTTCAGCGGTCCTGCTGATCATCTTCCTGGGCGTCCACATATTCGTCGCACACTTCATGGGCGTCGGGAGCGAGACAGGCGAAGAGCCATTGATCACTTTCAACGAGGTCAGCATCAGGCTTGATCAACTGGTGTATGTAGTGGTCGATTATGGCATGCTCGCATTTGTGCTCATGCACGGTCTCAACGGTCTCAGAACGGTCATGTTCGACTTCGACATGTTCATCAAGCGCAAGAAGGCGGTGGATGTCACCCTCTGGGTCGTCGGGATTGCGACCTTGATCTGGGGCATCCTCCTCCTCCTTCCATTCATAACCAGTTCAGGAGGCTGATGTCATGTTCTACCACAAAGTGATTGTGATCGGCGGAGGACTCGCAGGGCTGCGCGCAGCGATAGAGGCTGCTCCTCTGGTCGACACAGCGATAATTTCGCAGGTCCATCCCGTGAGGTCGCACTCGGGTGCGGCCCAGGGCGGCGTGAATGCTCCCTTGGCAAACAATCCCTTGGCCAAGGACGACACATGGGAGAAGCATGCCTATGACACGATCAAGGGCAGCGACTTCCTTGCCGATCAGGACGCTGTCGAGTTCATGACGAAGGAAGCTGGCCCATGCATAGTCGAGATGGAGCACTGGGGATGCCCGTTCTCGAGGACTGAGGAAGGCAAGATAGCCCAGAGACCCTTCGGAGGCGCGGGCTATCCGAGAACATGCTTCGCAACTGACAAGACCGGCCTGTACATGCTCCACACGCTCTGGGAGCGATCGGTCAAGCTCGGGATACCTCTCTACGACGACCGAGTTCTGGTGGACGTCGTGCTTGAAGGCGACGCATGCAGAGGGGTAATTTGTTGGAACCTTAAGACCGGCGAGCTCGAACCATTCATGGCGGAGGCGGTCATATTCGGTTCGGGAGGGAGCGGCCAGACATACGGCCGCTCTACGAACGCCCTGATCAGTACTGGCTCGGCTCAGTCGGCGGCTTACAGGCGTGGAGTCCCTCTCAAAGACATGGAGTTCGTGCAGTTTCACCCAACATCCCTGTTCGGGACGAACATACTGATGACCGAGGGCGCGAGGGGCGAAGGGGGCTACCTGATCAATTCCCTGGGCGAGCGGTTCATGTCGAAGTACGCCCCGAAGGCAATGGAGCTAGGCCCGAGAGATATAGTGTCAAGATCAATTCAGACGGAGATCAACGAGGGTCGCGGAATTGACGGCAAGGACTACGTCTATCTCGACCTGAGGCACCTTGGCCGGCAGAAGATACTGGAGAGGCTCCCTGGCATCAGAGACCTCGCTATCAACTTCGTCGGCGTGGACCCCATTGACAAGCCAGTGCCCATTCAGCCGGGCCAGCACTACACGATGGGGGGCCTGGACACGGACATGGACGGTGCCACCAAATTCAAGGGCCTTTTCGCTGCTGGCGAGTGCGGATGCGTGAGCGTTCATGGGGCCAACAGGCTGGGTGGCAACTCACTGCTCGATACGGTCGTTTTCGGAAAAAGGGCTGGTGCGGTGGCGGCGAAATACGTCCTGTCCAAGAAAGCGCAGAAGGAGGGAGACGCGGCCGTCCAGAAGTGCATGAGGGAGACGAGAGAAAGGATCCAGGCACTGCTTGACCAACGCGGGCCGGAGAACCATGCTGACCTGAGGGACGAGATGAAACAGACGATGATCTCCAAGGTGGGCATTTTCAGGGACAAGAAACCCATGGAGGAAGCGCTCCAGAAGATCCGCGAACTGAAGGAGAGGCACCGAAAGGTGACCGTCCAGGACAAGGGTAAGGTCTACAATATCGACCTGATACGAGCGCTTGAGCTCGAGGGAATGCTCGATGTTGCTGAGGCGATTGTTGTGGGAGCCCTCAAGAGGGAGGAGAGCAGGGGGGCCCACTCACGGCTCGATTTCAAAACAAGGGACGACGTGAGGTTCCTCAAGCACACGATCGCGGTCTACACCCCCAATGGGCCAGTCATCAGTTATGTCCCAGCCAAGATCACGAAGTACAAGCCCGAGGAGAGGAAGTATTGATATGGCCGACGGAACAGTGACATTCAAGATACAGCGGTTCGACCCAAACGTCGACAGGCAGCCATACTGGCAGACTTTCGAGGTCAAATTGAGGCCTGCCATGACCGTCCTCGACGCACTCTTCGAGATCGCGAATCATCATGACGGGACCATCGCTTTCAGGTTCTGCTGCCGCGCGGGGGTGTGTGGATCCTGCGCGATGGTGATTGCCGGCAAGATACGGCTCGCATGCGAGACCCAGGTGGCCTCCCTCCTTGACAAGGGCGAGATCATGCTCAGCCCACTTCCGCACCAGAAAGTCGTGAGGGACCTGGCCGTTGATTACGATCACTTCTTCGACCGTCTTAAGAGGGTGAAGCCGTACCTCGTGGGCAAGGAGCCTTACCCCGAGAGGGAGTTCATCCAGATGCCCAAGGAGCGGGAGCCGATCAACCAGCCGATTGACTGCATAATGTGCGGAGCCTGCACCAGCTCGTGCACAGTCGCCTGGAGCAACACGAATTATCTGGGGCCAGCCGCGCTCCTGAAATCCTACAGGTTCGTTGCGGACACCAGGGACACAATAACCGACGAGCGGCTGGATCTGACCGAGAACGAGGACGGCGTGTTCCGGTGTCACACGATCTTCAACTGCGTCGAGGTCTGTCCGAAGAAATTGAACCCGACGGAAGCCATCCAGAAGTTGAAGATCAAGACGGCAAAGAGGAAGTTGTTCGGCAGGAAGAAGAAGTGAGTTCCCGGCCGCCTGTCAGCCTGCGATGATTCGATCTTGCGTGGAGCCAATTTGCTGGGAGTCGCATCAGCCAATTCTCCCCATTCTATCCTCCAAGAGCTCTAAATACGAACATCAGGGCATTACGTAGGTCGAGGAGGAAGTGGTTTCGACCACTGCATGGTAATTGTACTCCTCATCATCGTGCGATCGGACACGAACAGGGGGAAACCGGTATGATGTGGACGTGGAGTGGGAATCTAAAAGCGGACCAGGAAAAGGCGTTCCGCGAGTGGCTCAAGAAGAACAGGGCGAATCTGGAAAAACACATGCCGCCAGGATTCAGGTACAAGGGGACGTACGGCACCGTCTTTGGCCTGGGAAAATACGATGTCATGTGCATCATGGAGTTCGGCAAAATGGCGGACTTCGATGTTCTCCGTCGTTACGACGACCCCGAATTCAACCGTTTCTGGTGGGAATACAACGACTTCTTCGTGCCGGGCACCGGCACAACAACCATCTCACGACCAGTTGAGGAATGGGTTGTGATGGAGCCGCCAAAGACCAAGAAGAAGCGGTAGGGACGAGCCTGACCAGCAGTGCTTACGAGGCCCCGCTCTCAGTACTCTCGCGGTCCGAAACAATATCTAGAGGGCTGAGCTGCGCATATTAGTGCGCAACTTCACCCGCTCACTTGCCCAGATTGAGCGATGTGAAGAAATCGTGGTGGTCTTCCTCGTCCTCAAGGATAGCCTCGAAGATGAACCTCGTAGTGGGGTCTCCTTCCTTTTCCGCCACCTTCTGGATATTCTTGTACATCGCGATTGCCTCCTCCTCGGCCTTGATATCCAGGCCAATCATCTGAGGAAGGCTCCCGCCCACAGTTATCTGCGTGGGTTTCGTTGTAGGGACTCCTTCGAGATACCACAGCCTCTCGGCGATCTTCTCCGCGTGCTTCATCTCCTGAACAGCTATCTCCTTCAGCTTCTCGCTCACCGTAAAGTGGTCGACACCCATCCACTGCACATGTTGCCACATGTACTGTATCGAGACCTGGATCTCACGTGCGATTGCCTGATTCAGCAAATCCTTCAGTTTCTGCGACGCCAAATTCACCCCTCCAATTCGTCTGTCCCCTTTCGTCCCTTGGGACGGGCCGGGACGCACTATTTGCAGGGCGACTAATACGGTTGACCGCAATAAACCTTTTCTCGAAGTGGGCGGTCCTCGGGCTCCCCGGTCTGAATTCCTGAAGGCCTAATACGGATGAGGTAGCTACCGATTGCGGGGAAAGGCATCATGACCTATGTCCAGATACGTGTAGGCGGGCTCGAAGTAAGAGTCAGACTGAGGTCAGACACTACTCCAACAGCCAGGGGCCTTCTGTCTGTCCTTCCGGTAAGCACGACAGCGCACAGGTGGGGTGACGAGGTCTATTTCGAGCTTCCATTTCATGCGGACCTCGAGCCAGATGCGCGCGCCGACATGTCGGTTGGCGAGGTGGCCTTCTGGCCAGATGGAGATGCTATGGCAGTCTTCTTCGGACGGACCCCAGTGAGTGAGGACGAAAGACCCCGCGCCTACAGCCCGTGCAACATTGTCGGTTCGGTCGAGGGGGATCCTACCGTCTTGCGAGCTGTGCGTGAGGGATCGAAGGTGGAGCTCATAGCCGTCCCGTGAATCGTGTCACTGGCAAGTGTAGCCGCCATCCACGGAAAATGCCGTCCCCGTGATGAAGCTGGCATCATCGGAGGCCAGGAACAGGACCGCATTGGCCACCTCCTCAGGGATTCCGAGCCTGCCGATGGGATGGCAGTCGCAAAGCACTTTCCTGTAGTCTTCAACGGGCATTCTTCTTGCCTTCGCCTCTTGCCTAAACATGGGTGTATCGATTTCTCCGGGACATACACAGTTGACTCGTATGTTTTTCGTCGCGTAGTCCAGGGCCAGACACTTTGTCATGAGGACGACTGCCCCTTTGGACGTATTGTATGCAATCGCGTTCCTGTCTCCGACAAGGCCGCTGCATGACGCATTGTTCACGATCGCTCCGCCACCTTGCCTCAACATGATTGGGACGACTTCTTTACACATCAGAAAGACGCTCTTGACATTGACAGCCATGATCCTGTCCCAGTCCTTCTCAAGGACGTCCTCAACGGTCCCCTCGACGAGTATCCCCGCATTGTTGAAGACCACATCTATGCGACCCAGCTGCTTTCTGGCCTCTCCTATCATCCGCTTGACGTCACCCGATCTGCTCACATCGCCCAACGAGAGGTGTGGCCTGTGCCCTTCTCTCCTGAACTCCTGGACGGTCTTCCGTCCGTTTGGTGCGGACATATCGAAGATGGCGACCTCGGCCCCTTCCTCAAGGAAACGCTTGGCCGTGGCCTTCCCGATCCCAGAAGCCCCGCCCGTGACTATGACTCCCTTTCCTTCGAATCTATTTCTCACAGTATCAGGCCGAGGTCGTATTCGCAGTCACTTGATTAATGTTGCGTTCGCGGCGGGCAACAAGTACAAGTAACCGCCCTGTCTACAGAATGTCAGCGACCTTGACGGGGACATGGCTCGGATGACGATGAAGATACTCGGAATCCTCGGGAGCCCGTGCACGAAGGGCAACTCCTCGGACATCCTGGAGGCGGTCCTTGAGGGTGCAAGGGACGCTGGTGCATCCACAGAGCGACTGGATATTGCGAATCTGGAAGTGAACCCGTGCCTCGAATGTCATGGTTGCGAGAAAACCGGCGTGTGCGTTCAGGAGAACGACGAAATGGGGATGGTGTACTCCATGATAAGAGAGGTCGACGGGATCGTTCTCGCCTCCCCTGTCTTCTTCATGGGAGTCACCGCGCAGACCAAGGCGATGATCGACAGGTGTCAGTGTTTCTGGATTGAGCGCTTTGTTCTGAATAAGAGGGTCTACGAAGGCAGGAGGAGGCCCAAAGGGGTCTTTGTGTCATGTGCGGGCGGGCCGAAGGCAGGCATGTTCGAACCGTCCCTCCATATGGCGAAGGCTTTCTTCTCGGCTATCGATTACGAGTACATCGGGGAGGTCCTCTTGGGACATACTGACGATCCAGAACTTGCCCGACGCAAGAACGAAGCGCTCGGCAAAGCCAAGGAGCTGGGCAGACGGATGACCCAGTGAACTCGGGGTACGCCTTCGACCGTCATGGTGCCATCACAAATCCTTGACAACGATAGCTGGAAAACACGTGGCCTGGTACTGGCGGCAGCTTTTGCAGCCAATTGTTGACGGAGCTCCCTCACTTGGGTGTTCGCTTCCGCGGAATCCGATTGCCTCAAAGAATCCTGGAGCCCTTGCCAGCGCCCATATCTCCTGCGCACCCCTTCTCCGGGCATCCTCTTCCACCTTTCTGACAAGCTGAGCTCCAAGTCCCCTGCGCCTGTATTCTTCGTTGACTGCCAGGCATTCCACGGAGAAGCATCCATTGTCCAGTTTCAGGGCTGAGCATCCGACCAACCGCGTCCCTTGGTAGATGCCGTATGCGACCACGATCTTGTCAAGGGTTCCTTCCTCAAGTCCTGACTCGATGGCCAGTCTCCTCATTGCCGCACGGTCATCAGTCTCCCTCAGGACGAGGTCTTCGGAATTGCCACGATTCACGTGGAGGTTAATGACCCCGTCTCGTTTATCCCTTTCCAGGGATAGCTGGCATGATCCGGCTTCGTGCACGGGCACACGACGCGTTCGGGGATAGCCCTTATTTACCACGTGCGATATGTCAACTTGAGCATGTCGACTGTTGCCAGTGACTCGCAGGAGTGCATTGCGGCTTCCGTTGACCCGCACGGCCGACCGGTCAGGAGCCTCAGGCTATCCGTGACTCAAAGGTGTGACCTGAGATGTTATCACTGTCACAGGGAAGGGCAGGCGCCGTCATCTCTCGAGATGACTCCTGATGAGATTGAACGGATTGTCGGCGTCGCATCTTCGATGGGAATCAGAAAGGTTAAGATCACAGGCGGGGAGCCGCTCATGAGGAACGACATCACGGAAATCGTTAGGAGGATCTCCCCGTTGGTCGGAGAGGTCTCGATGACGACCAACGGCACTTGGCTCGCCCAGTTCGCCTCCTCTTTGAAGGATGCGGGCCTGAAGAGGGTCAACGTGAGCCTCCACACTCTCGATGGCGGAAGATATGCCAGACTTTGTGGAACGGACGAAATTCACAATGTGGTAAGTGGCATCACGAACGCGATGAAGGCTGGCCTCAGCCCCGTGAAGATAAACATGGTTGTGTTCAAAGGCGAGAACGATGCTGAGATACCTCGGATGATCGAGTTCTGCGCAGATGTTGGCGCCATTCTCCAGCTTATTGAGTACGAGTCGGACAGGGAAGGAGCGAATGGCTGCCAGTTCCATCAGAGATTCTTCTCATTGAAGGATGTGGAGGAGGAGCTCTCACAGCGGTCTCTTGAGACGACTGTGAATGAACTCCATCGGCGGAGAAGATATGTTGTGGCATCTCACGAACGTGAGGTCACAGTCGAAGTTGTCAGGCCAATGCACAACACCGAGTTCTGTGCGAACTGCACACGAGTCCGGCTGTCAAGCGACGGGCGCCTGAAGCCGTGCCTCTTGGATAGATCCGGAGAGGTCGACGTCCTCGGACCTCTGAAGGCAGGTGCGACCGACTCGGAACTGAAGAGACTCTTTATCAGGGTGGTGAACAATCGAAGGCCGTATTGGAGCTGACTCGTCGATGAAGCCACGTGTGAAGCTGACCAGCAACACAGTAGTCATCGAAGATGTCGCCAGGATGGTGCGCACGAAGGCCGCGGGAGGGACAGCCATCTTCGTCGGCACAGTCAGGGAGGAATCCGAAGGTGCGAAGATCAGCAAGATGCACCTCGAAGCCGCAAAGGACCTTGCCACGAAGGACATCAGCAGCGTCTGCAACCGGGCCCTTAGAGAGCACAAGCTCGCGAGGATCGCCGTTGTTCACAGGATTGGCGATCTCCGTGTCGGCGACGTGATAGTTGTCATAGCGGTCAGTGCGCCCCATCGCAAGGATGCCTTTGTCGCATGCCAGTTCATCATAGACGAACTGAAGAAGACGACTCCTATTTGGAAGAAGGAGCTCGGCCCGAAAACCGATCGCTGGGTCCACTGAGGAGGGTGAAGTGTGGCTAGGATGGTTGACATCGGGAAGAAGAAGGCAGTCAGAAGATCTGCCACAGCGACCGGGACACTTCTTCTCCACGAGTCGACGGTGAAGGCAATAGTTCGGAACGAGGTCAAGAAAGGAGACGTCGTAACATCATCGAAACTCGCTGGGATTCAGGCTGCCAAGGCAACTTCAACGACGCTTCCCCTGTGCCACCAAGTGCCGCTCACATCTGTTGAGATCGAAATGCAAGCGAGTGGGGTCAAGCTAGTCTCTACGTGCACCGTGTCGGCCGAGTACAAGACGGGAGTCGAGATGGAGGCACTCGTAGGGGTCGCTGCATCTCTCCTGAATGCGTGGGACATGGTGAAATACCTCGAGAAGGATTCGAAAGGCCAGTACCCTTCCACGGCAGTCCAGGATGTGCGCGTCATTCGGAAGAAGAAGGGAGGGCGATAAGCACGGGCGTCGAGGAGCACAGGGAGAAGGCTTTGCGAAGCGTGAGCTTCGCAATCATAACAGTGAGCGACACGCGCAAGGCGTCAAGCGACAGCTCCGGCGACGCCATCAGAGACCTGATGAGCGAGGTCGGACACAAACTCACTCGAAGGGCAATTGTGGCTGATGACGCTGACCAGATCCAGAAGGCACTTCGAGAGTGCATAGAAGACCGCAATGTGCAGGCAGTATTGCTCACTGGTGGGACTGGCATTTCCAAGAGGGATGTCACCTTGGAAGCCGTTGAGCATTTCCGCGAGAAGGATCTCCCGGGATTCGGCGAACTGTTCAGATCCTTGAGCTACGACGAGATTGGCAGCGCGGCGATGATGTCTAGATCTTCGGCATTCGTCTCTGAAGGCAAGCTGGTGTTCTGCTTGCCAGGTTCGGAGAAGGCAGTCAGACTGGCAGTCAGGACGCTGATAGCTCCAGAAATCGGGCACATGGTGTGGGAGGCCAATAGATGAGGCCGATGAAGCGCCTCATACAATTCGAAGACGCTCTGAGAATTGCATTGGACAGAGCCAACCCCGTGACTGACAAAGAGAAGATCCCTCTTGCTAGCTCCTCGGGAAGAGTGGTTGCCGAGGACATAACGTCGAGAATCAGCGTGCCGCCATTCTCTAGGTCTGCGATGGACGGATATGCAGTCAAGGCGCGGGAAACATATGGCGCGACCAAGTTGGACCCGGTCAGATTGCGCCTTAGGGAGAAGATTTACGCAGGCTCTGTTCCTCGGAAAGCTGTCAGGGTTGGAGAGTGTTCGGAGATCGCGACTGGTGCGATGCTCCCAAAGGGAGCTGATGCAGTTGTTATGGTTGAGAATACGGAAAGGGACGGCGAGGAAATCCTGATCAGCGACTCGGTTCACCCCGGCCAGAACGTGTCGAAGAAGGGAGAAGACATAGTGCCAGGAGCGCGAATCGCAACGATAGGGGAGCTGCTCAACCCAAGCAAGGTCGGCGCTATCGCCGCTCTTGGGATATCACGAGTGACCGTGTTCAAGAAGCCTTTGGTGGCTGTGGTTCCCACGGGGAACGAAGTCGCCGAGGCTGGCAAGCCCCTGAAGCCTGGACAGGTGTACAACATCAATAGCTACACGCTCTCGAGTGTCATCGTCGCGAATGGCGGGGAGCCACGCGTGCTCGGGATCGTTAACGACTCGGTCGGCGATCTCCGAAAAGTGGTGCGGGAGAATTCGGACTGTCATATGATAGTCTTCTCCGGAGGCAGTTCTGTCGGGGAGCGCGACGTCATCCTGGATGTGATTGAGAGCGAAGGGTCAGTTCTGTTCCATGGGATCGCAGTCAAGCCTGGCAAACCCACAATATTCGGCATTGTACGAAAACAGTTGGTTTTTGGAATGCCCGGATATCCGACTGCATGCCTTTCGAATGGGTATATCTTGCTCGCCCCGGTGCTGAGGAGAGTCGCCAGGCTCCCCGAGACAGTCCCGATGACGACGAAGGCGAAGATGGCTAAGAGGGTCGTGTCGACGACTGGTCGAGCCCAGTTCCTCACGGTGAGGTTGGAGCACGGTTTTGCATATCCCGCCTTCAAGGAGTCAGGGGCGATAACGAGCATGGCATTTGCTGATGGCTATATCATGATTCCAGCCGACGTTGACCTGGTCGAAAGAAACGAAGAGGTCCTCGTGTATCTGCTTTGATCTGATTAGAGGACCGACGCAAGTATATCTCGAAAGTGAAGTCAGTACTCCTTGCTCACTCTTTTGGTGTAGTAATGAATCAAGTCCTCGCGACAGTACCCGGACTCTGCGAACAGAACCATTGATGCCGGGCTGTGGGCCTCTATGTGAACGCAGAAGATTCGAATCCCTCTCTTCAGGAACACCTGCTCTGAGCGGGCTATCAGGGACCTGGCTATCCCCTTTCGTTGGTGCTCCGGCATGACTGCAAGTCGGTTGATCCAGCCTTTCCTGCCATCGTGGCTCAGCAGCGCGACCCCTGCCACTTTGCCATTCACGAAAGCTCCGAGGAAGAGTTCCGGATCCGCTCTCCATTGCCTCCGAAGTCTCGCTGGACTGTCCCGTCCCTTCGGACGGTAGGACAGTCCCGAGCTCCTCCAGACCTTGACCATCGCAGGTATCTCGCTCTCTTCGAGAGGTCTGACGACAATACGTTTGTCTGGTGACATGTTAGGTCAATCCTAAGGCGTTGACTGAAGCGACACTCTAGGCAGAAAAGAGAGAAGGTATAGAAAGGGGTTTTGGCCGCTACCCTACTTCTTCTTTTTCTTAGCAGGCTTTATTGGCTTGGCCCTCTTCTTCGCAGGAACAGAGCATTCCATCGGTCTTTCACAGCAGACTATGTCTTCGAGAATTCCGACGCCTTCCTCGGTGACTAGAAGCGTGGTTCCGCAGACTTCGCAGACGTACTCTGATCCCTTCTTTGCCTTTACCATTTGCATACCTCCTATGGTTCATCAGGGGCCTCAGCGGAATGAGAATTCCAGAAGCTCCTTCTGATATGTTTCTGAGAGGGCCGCGACGATATTTCTAGATTTAGACGTAGATGGACGGGGCCGGAGAGTGCTAGTCGATGCAACAGTCTGCCGCTGGCATCACAGCGGACCTTCGTCTTTGGCGTAAGATGCCACCCAGTTGATCAACTGGAACACGCGAAAAGCGTCGAGCACGTCCTTCGCTTTGTAGGAAACGGTCCTCATGTCTACCCGCTTGACGAGCGGTATGTTGGAAACATGTTCAGCCATGAGTGGTCGCTCTAGTTGGACCTCCATCTGTACCGGTCTCTTGACAACGAACGGTTTCATGTCATCCAATCTGGTAAGCGCTTCCTTGGCCCCCCTTCTTATGAGCTCCCTGGCCCTTGGAGGGGTCAGGGATCTGACGCCGTAGATTCCAACACCCTCCTTGGTCGGAACCCCGATAACGTTCTTGACCAGCCTTCTTGCCTGGTTCACTGCGTGTAGATCCCCGGAGACGAGAGCCAACGGGACTCCAAAGTGTCCTGCGATTGCCGCACTTAAGCCGCTTTCCCCTATCGTGGTTCCATTGAATTTCAACTCGGAGATGTTGAAGGTGTATGTGTGGCCAAGGGTGCCCGCTTGTGTGTGTCGCATCGAATGATATCCTATCTGGAATGACGCATGGAACCCCTCGGCAATCCCGCTCATCATTCCGAGCTCGTACGGAGATCCTTGGATCACCTCTACATCCTTGTCCAGCTTCTCGGTCAGTATGTTACGGCCTGTGTCGTGCGCATCGCAAATCACAATCTCCTCGGCCCCGGCGTCTCTTGCACCCTCTATTGCAGCCTGGACCTCGCCGGTCATGATATCCCGCATGCGGGGATAGTCGAAGCCCTTGTAATCAACCTGATCGTCGTGAGACAATCCTGCAATGCCTTCCATGTCTGCCGTGATGTGGATCCTCATGTTCTCCGCGGCAGATTGGTGTGGATGTCTTAAAAGTTGTCATGGCCATGATAGTTGCGGCAGAGGACCAGCAAGAAGTGTTTTATGCTTCCCTCGAGGATATACGGTTGTATACGATGCCTGCAACCCCTCCCAAGAGCACGGGCTCGGAGCCCACACCCAAGAGGCTCGAGAGCCTCGCGAGAATATACGAGCTCACTGCCGAGCTGCTTCATCCTGAGGAGGTAGATACCCTTCTTCGTCGAATCTGCGAATCCATCAGTGAATTGTTCGGGTTCGATCTGATCGGGATTTCGATTCTGGATCCTAAGAAGACTCTGTTCTTGCTCCGAGCCTGTGCAGGATACTCGAAGGAAGAAGAGAAGGAGCTGATTGCGAGCGAGGGCCTCTTCGAGAAAGACGAGGTGATGAAGGATTTCATCGAGGCTAATCGGCTTTCGAAGATCGCCTACTACGTCCCCTACGAGAAGCAGACCTCCTCTCTTGACAAGTTCGTCCTAGTGAGGGATCCAGAGGCAGCGCAGAAAGGGCGCGCATCGCCCGAACTGTGGCACGAGCTCGATCTGCTCTATTTCGCGCTCTACGACCGCAAAGGGGATATGACAGGTTTCCTGCAGGTCGACTATCCTAGGGACGGCAAGATCCCTCCTGGACAGACCATCGAGGAAATAGAGCTTTTCGCCACACTGGCAGCTGTCGCGATTGAGAACTCGAACATGTTCATGCAGATGCAGGACCTCCTTCACGAGAATGAGGTCAAGACCGCAAGGATACTCCGGTTGCTGGAGCTCATGAGGAGTGTTCTGAGGGTCGACGACCTGGACACCGTTCTCCAGAAGGTTTCAGACACCATGTCTGCGACCTTCGGGTTCAGGAAGACGGGGGTGTCCATGTTCACAAGGGGTTCCAACAGAGTGACAGCCCATGCGCTAACGGGTTACACGAAGGACGAAGAGACCAAAGTCAGGAACAGCCCGATCTACCGGGATGTTGTGTTGTCGGATTTCAAGGAAGAATTCAGGGTGACGAGAACCGGCTACTACATCCCTGGAGAGATGCAGGGCAACGGTTCGACCTTCGTCTTCATGGAGTCTCCGGACGGAGCCAAGAAGCCCAGGGCCTCCCCCGAGAGCTGGCACGAGCTGGACCTGCTCTACTTCGCGATGCACGATCGGAACGGGAATATGCTGGGTTTCATACAGCTTGACTATCCTGTTGACAACAAGATTCCGAAGAAAGAAACGATGGAGTCGATGGAAGCATTCGCGAGTATTGCCACGATCGCGATTGAGAACTCGAAGATGTTTGAGACGCTCGAGGACACGAAGGACCAGGTCAGCATGTACCTCGACATACTGACACATGACGTGGGGAACTTGGTGAATCCTATCAGCGCCTATCTGGAGATCGTCATGGCGACGACGCAGCTGAACCAGTCCCAGTACAAGTACCTGGCCTCAGCCCAGGAGGCTGTGAAGGGGATAATTCACGTGGTCAGAAACGTACGGAGATCTGCGCAGATGCTAGAGACCACAGGGGTCGAACTTGTTCCCATGAACCTCACAAAGTCCATCCGGGAGATCTCTCAGGAGTCGAAGAGCGCATTCTTGAGCAGGAACGTGCAGATCAAGCATGAGGTGCCTGCTCAGGACATTTGGGTCATGGCAGACAGCTTGCTAGATGAGGTCATCTACAACGTGCTGACGAACGCGATAAAGTACGACGAACACGAAGGAGTCATCGTCGACATCTCGGCAAAACCTGTCGAGTTTGAAGGAAAGAAGTTCGCGGAGGTAAGGATAGCTGACCGGGGCATCGGAATCCAGGACGAGTTGAAGGACAAGGTGTTCACCAGGGAGTTCAAGAAGCTGGTGAAGGCGGACAGATTATCCCTGCAGAGGTCCAGGGGAGCAGGCATGGGCCTTTCGCTGGTCAAATCCCTTGTCGAGAGATATGGAGGAAGCGTATGGGTGGAGAACCGGGTGCCCGACGACCACACAAGGGGAAGCGTGTTCGTCATCATGCTTCCCAGACCCTAGCCCATTTGATGCCTGGTCGGCAAACGATTAATAGGCTTCACAATCATCACGCGAAGGTAGCGATAGAATGCCCCAGTCAGGCGAGATTGCCAAGATACAGGGACAGTTCGGAATCGTAGGCCGAGCCAAAGAGCTCGAGAAGGCTCTTGCAGCGCTTCGGTCCGGCAAGCATCTCATGGTCGAGGGACCCGTCGGTGTCGGCAAGACTGTCCTTGCCGTCGCAGTGGCGAGGTTCCTAGGTAGAACGATATTCCGAGTGGACGGCGACGAGCGGTATACGGAGCAGAAACTCGCCGGATGGTTCGATCCCCCCATAGTCCTCGAGAAGGGATACGTCCCGGAGGCGTTCGTCCCTGGACCTCTTACAAACGCGATGAGGGATGGCGGAGTCCTCTTCATGAATGAGATGAACCGCATGCCAGAGGGGGTCCAGAACATCCTGCTCCCAGCTATGGACGAGGGCATCGTCGAGGTCCCCAAGATTGGGACGATAAAGGCCAAGCGAGGTTTCGTTGTCATCGGCACGCAGAACCCGCGTGAGTTCGTGGCGACGACTGCGCTGTCGGAGGCCCTCTCGGACAGGTTTGAACTGCTTCTGCTCGACTACCAGTCAGAATCCGAGGAGGTCGAGATTGTTCGCCGGAACCTGCCTGATGTGGACGAAGAGGTCATCGCTCGCTCCGTGTGGATCGCAAGAAGGACGCGCGATCATCCGAACATTAGACGCGGGGCGAGCATTCGAGCGGCCATGAGCATAAGCCAGCTGGCAGGCACATTCACTTCCGATGTCCATCAGGGTGTGCGGATGGCGTCACATATGGCCCTCCCGACCAGGATCGAGATGAGGGAGGAATCAAAGAAGACCGTCGACGAGGTAATCGAGGAGATCGTGAGCGAGTGCTTCGCGTTAACGCCTCCCGAGTCGGGAAGACCTCTGGGAGACGAGGAAAAAGAGAAGGAGAAGAAGAGGCGGGCTGCTGAGGAGCGCAGGGCAAACCGAGTGGATGTCGCTAACTTGGTTGACGCGCTCGAAAAGAACTCCTTCGAAGGACTCTCGGAGAATGACGACCTCGGCTGGGCAATCGCCCAGAACTACTCGATCTTGCGAACCAAACTGAGGGACTCCAGCCTGATCGAACTCGCCAAAAGGATTGCCATCAGGGCGACAATACGGCGCGTTCTGCAACTCCTTGGGCCAGTATCCCTCCCAACAAGCATCAGAAGGGTCCCTTTCGTCATGGGAGAGGATTCGGAGATAGATGTCGAATCCACGCTGGACAACATGCTTGGGAAGGAGCAGGTGGAGCCATCGGACATCGTGGTCGAGACGCGGGAGCCAAGGCAGCTGGCCGTCGCGCTCATGCTTGATGCCAGCCTTTCGATGAGCGGCGACAAACTCGCTATGGCAACCGCAGCCATTGCAGTGCTGGCATTTCGACTCAAGACAGTTGACTATCTTCTGATCACCTTCAACGAGAAGCCGACCCTGCTCAAGCGGGTTGGCGAATCGAAGCATTTGGATGACCTGATCTCGGACCTGCTCGATGCCCACGCCGTCGGTTATACCAACATTGAGAGCGCCTTGTGCAAGGGTAGACAGGAGTTGGCCCTTGCCAGGGCCAAGAACCAGGTGGGCATACTCATAACCGATGGGAACTACACGGTTGGAAAAGATCCGTCTGAGTCGGCCTCGAGCTACAGGCGCCTGTTCGTGATAATGACTGAGAGCCACGACTGTCAGCCAGGTGTGTGCGAAGACATGGCGAGGAACGGCCGGGGGCACATGTACAGCGTGTCTAGCTTCGACGAGATACCACGAGTTCTATACAGGGTGCTGAGGACTGTTTCCCAGGTCTCGCCGTCGACTCGTTCTTGAGATTTTGCCCACGCACCGCCTCTACATCCCGCACATCGGACACCTTGAACACTCGTTTGCGTAACACCCAGAATCCTTGAACTCCTCGGCCAGGCTCCTGGCAACCGCGTCTAGCTGGTCTCTTATGTTCAGGGATAAGATGGGAGACAGCACCGACCCGGGCGTCTCCACGACCTCCATTCTGAGCGCGGCTTTGACTCTGGAGGTCTTGTCGACCGGACTCACGTCGAATCTCATCGTCGACGTTAGTCCCTCACCCTTCCCTACCCACTCCACGACTCCCCCGCTCTCGACGGTCAGTGTTGGTGCCAGGGTCTTTGTATGTGTTACCTTTGCATGATGATCTATCATGATCCAGTGTCCTCGTTCATCAATCGCTTCGACAAATGGCAGCAACTTCGCCACGAACTCAGGGACTGTCAGAAACGCTATCACGGCGTCTGCGTCCGCCTTGATTTCGAATTCCTTCTCAGCTCTCGTTAGCTCCAGGAGCTTGCGGGTACGCGCCTCATGTACCGTTGTCATGTCAAATCCCCTTCTTGCTGGTCCCCCCATTGCAGCTCGGTCCGATTATTGTTCGACCTAAGATGTTAGGAAACAGTTCCCGACCCAGGTTCCTAACTCACAAGAAGCAATCCTAATATGGCCACAGCCGTTCAGGGAGGGATTGACCATGCTAGAAGCGGAGCTCAAGCTCACGATACCCAAGATGTGGATCACAGAAATCCCAAAGAGACATGAGGTCTCGATCAAGATTGTCGACAGGAGGCCGGCTGGGAAATCCGGAGTCAGGGACCTCGTGGAGATCTCGGGAACCCAGGAGTCTCTGGAGGCGATTCTGACGGAACTCAAGAGCGATCCGTGGGTCAGGAAATTCAGCATGGACTTCGTGGAGTCTGGGAAGCTCATCGGAGAGGTTGTGACGCACAAGTGCATCGCCTGCTCCGCGCTGATTGGGTCGAACTGCTACTTGGTCTCCGCCAGCGCTGCCAAGGGCGGCTCGATGCTCTGGAGGATAATGGCCAGCGACAGGGCGGAGGTCCAGAAGCTCGTTGGCAAGCTCTCGAAGGCGAAATGCGAGGTCTCGCTGCTCAGGATCACACCGATAAGCGAGCAGGAGGTTCTGACAGGCAGACAGCAAGAGGTAATCATGATCGCTTTCGAAAGGGGCTACTTCGAGACTCCTCGGAAGGTGAAGCTCAAGGATTTGGCGAGGATCACCGGAGTCTCTCAGGCCACCCTCTCGGAGATTCTGAGGAAGGGTCAGAAGCGAATCGTAGTCGAGTACCTCAAGGCCAAACAAAAGACAATCTAAGCCGCGGTTCTTTCCAAGACCGATGATACGCGGGTCCGAGACGAGTGTTGCCAAAGGGGTGGTATATTAAGTTGTCGCGCGCGGTCAGTGCTCTCTGAAGCGCCAAAACATAATGTTATATAGCCCTCGGCGGACAAATAGGTATCAAACTTCCCCCCTCCCCCCTCTCTTTTTATTGTTCTTGCTGAGTGCGAAAGCGTTCCTGATACCCCTTCATCACTCGTGTCCGCGTTTGGCGTTTTCGAGATGTCTGTTGCGAGGTTCCTCCCAATCTGCAATTGTGCTTATGCCACACCGGTCCTCGCAACTCTTGCTAAATCCCGTGAATAGCATGCGAGTCTGGAGGACGCCGATATCTCTGATGGCGCCTACCATTCCTCTTATTCTCGCGCAATTTTGATATGGAGACTCGCGTTATCCGAATCAGCTCTGTGCGCGGCCCTGTGTCTCGCACTCACGAGGGTTATCATGGATCTCAGCCTTCCGGAATGGGTAGCTGATTGGGCGAGAGAGGCTCCGAAGCTTGTAGCTCCGGCTCCGGGACCTATTAGCAAGCAAATCATCGACAAGGACAGAAAGTATGTATCGCACGCCTACGACCGTCTGTTCCAGTTCACGATGAAGAAGTCCTCGGGGGCTTCGATCATGGACGCGGACGGAAACGTCTATCTGGATTTTTCCGCGGGAATATCGGTGCTGAACGCCGGCTGGTCCAATCCCAAGGTGGTCGAGGCTATCAAGGAGCAGGCCGAGCTGCTCGTTCACTCTCTGGCAAATGACGCCTACTTCGACAAGGAGGCGGATTTCGCGGAACTCCTGGCAAAGATCTCACCAGGTCAGGCGTTGGGGTCAACATTCTTCGGCAACAGCGGAGCCGAGGGCGTCGAGGCGGCCGTCAAGCTGTCCCGCTACTATACGAAAAAGGGAGAGCACATAGTCTTCATGGGATCGTATCATGGCAGAGTGGGAAACGCCTTGGCGATGGCCAGTCGTGTGAAGTACAAGTACGGTCACGGCCCGTTCCCTCCTGGCATCTTCTTCGCGCCATACCCCTACTGTCTCAGGTGCTGGTTCAAGCAGGAATATCCATCATGCAACATGCTCTGCGTGGACTATCTCGAGAAGGGGATCCTCGAGTTCGGTGGTCCGAGCAACGACGTGGCCTCGGTCATCGTTGAGCCCCTGCAGGGAGAGGGAGGCTACATACCCCCGCCGAAGGAGTTCATGCCGAGGATGAGAAAGATGTGTGACGAGCGAGGAATGCTCCTCGTCGCAGACGAGGTGCAGTGCGGCCTTGGCAGGACCGGGGAGGTCTGGGAGTGCAATTCAACAGGCACCATACCCGACATCCTGATAGCAGGCAAGGCGCTGGGCGGCGGGATACCTCTGGGGGCGATTGTGGCGAAGCACAGCGTCATGGATGTCTGGAGGCCAGGCTCGCACTCGTCCACCTTCGGGGGCAACGGCATAAGCATGGCCGCGGGATTGGCACATGTCAGGGAAATCCTCGAGCAGAAGCTGCCCGAACGGTCCAGGGTTCTTGGGGCTCACGCGCTGAAGAGGTTGCAGGAGCTCAAGGACAAGTACGACATCATCGGAGATGCCAGAGGTAAAGGCCTTATGATAGGGGTGGAGATCGTCAAGAGCAAGAAGACGATGGAGCCCCTCTATGTGCCCCAAATGCAGGGCATTGCTTGGAGGAAGGGCCTTATGATGATCACAGCGGGGATGTTCGGGAACGTCTTCAGGATAGCCCCTCCGCTGATCATATCCCTGGAGCAGATCGACAAGGGGATTGACATATTCGAGGAGTCGACCAAGGAAATGCAGGCGTTGCTGAAGTAGCCGACTGGCCCTGGTCTTGTGGCGCTTCCTCCTCGCAGCAGACGCTGGGGTCAATCCAGCTCCGCAATGATTATCTATCGTCAGAAAGCTCGGGGAGGTTCGCGATGGCGAAAGAGACGAGGCAGGGTCGGGGCAGGAAGGACGACGCGCTCATCCCGCTCACGGATGTAATAACCAGCCTCGACAGCCTCCGGGCCCTTCGGCGCAGGAGCAGCCGGAACCTGGACGAGAAGTTCAGGCGACTTGGCGAGATGGGGTATTCGGACCTGCGAAAGGTCTGGTGGGACGTCGATGACGACGTGACAGCAATCGTCGACATGCCTCTCAAGGCCGAGGGAGTGCCCAGGATGATCAGATGGAACGCTTACCTGCGCCTGGCGAGCCGAATCGCGATGATCCTCCTGGTCATAGTGATTTCAGCTAGATTCGTCTGGGCATGGAGGCCTTACATCGGGGAGTCAGTAGGCGGCAACCTGCCCCTCATAATCGCCGTCAGCATAGCCTGCGTGGCAACCATAAATGGCGAGATTGTGATGGATTTCTTGATCAGAAGGAGGATAGTCAGGTACGAGATGGCCACAGAGGACCAGTACTCAAAGCATGTGGCGAGGCTGAAGATCGCCACACAGAAGGTCATAACCGTCTTGGAGCGGGAGATAAAGCGCCTCAAGAAGAACCCAAACGATTTCCCTATCATGCTGTTCTTCCCCGACTACGATAAGATCACCGTCATCAGGACCAGGACGCCTAGGTCCATGGGCATATTCAAGAAGAAGTTCAAGGTGTACACCGCTATTGTGAAATGACGATTACGTGAACCAGCGAATCATGAAAAACAAGAATTGGGGAAAGGGTTTCGTGCGGCTGGTTTTCCATCCGCTCTTACGCTTCACGCCGGCGGGAGCTCCTTCCAGGCAAGCGAGATGTCGATGCCTTTCTTCATCCAGTATTGCTTCCAGACGAAGTACCAGATGATGCCGAAAGCCCAAACGCTGGCGAACACGAAGTTGGCATTGTTCATCCAGTCAAGACCTTCAGTGGTCTGGAGCTCGAACAGCAGGATTCCAACATAGATGATGTTGATGATGCCTGCTATGGTGATGACCGGGATCAGACCGCCAAGCTTCCATCTGTATGGGGAAGCATCCCAGATTGTCCTCGCTCTCTTCACGAACGGGAACAGGATGGCGGATATCGCGGTCACGCCCCAAACGGAGAGCGCCTCCATCGTCGTAATGCCAAGGCCCAGGATGTAGTCCGCGTTCATCGAGTAGACCGCAATTCCGACCGTTCCGGAGACGAGCATCACGTAGTTGGTCTTGATCGCTGTGCTGAACCTGGGGTTCACGTCGGTGAACCACATAGGGCCGAGCCTGTCCATGCCCCACGCGAAGGAAGCTCTATTCCACGCAAGATACGAGATGGGCATCCACAGGATATCCGTAAGCAGGAACATCAGCCCCATCAGGAGTAACACGACATCATTGCCAGCAAGCACGGACAAGCAAGATACGAAGTTCGCCCCAGCTGGCAACGACCACTGGTTCATTATGGTCTCATTGCTGCCGTTGTCGAAGTACGCTGCGGCCTGAACGAACTCTCCCCCCATCACATGGGGCAGGCCCCACGCGAACCAGAGCAAGAACATGCCTGGTATTATGACAGCAAGCAGCTGGCCCATTATGATGTTGCGCTGAGGTCTCTTGACTTCTCCGCAAATGAAGGTGATCTGATAACCGTATGCAGTAGCCCAAGAGATCGCGGGGAAGAGCATGAACGTGGATGCCCAGTCCCACTCGGTCGTTATCATGTTGTCGGTCGTCTCATAGTCCGATTGGTAGCCTTGGTTCGCCAGGGCGATTGTCTGGTCGTAAGTTATATCGCTGGCATCATTGTACGCCGCTACGAAATCTGCATGCGAGCTCGACATCATGACGGCTCCGATTACTACCAGACAGAAAGTAGATGAGAACATGAGAGCTCTCTGCCAGGTATTATAGTGCTTCAGTCCCAGAGACACAATGATGAATCCCCAGATGTTCACAATCATGGCGCAGGTGAATAGCCCTGCCGCGGTCGTGAACCACTCAGTGTCCCATCCGAGCACTCCTCCGAGGAGTACCATCCCTGGGTCAGCTACCCACGGAGCGAGAGTAGCTATCCAGAAGGTCATGATGAAACCCGCATTCGCCATACTCACGGCGACGCCGATCGCAGGATGAATGATTCTAGAGTTCGGGATATAGTCACCACCGCTGCGAGGCATCGAACCGCCAAGCATCCCCCATACCAGGGCAACACCCAGAGTACAGAACAAAATGCTGATCAGTACTCCCCAGAACATATTGCCTGCTGGAGCCAGATACATGCCCCAGCTGCTCATTGTCCAGATGGCTATGCCCACTCCTTGGTTCATGAAACCGATACCAAAGGTGTCGAGAAGGGACGCCTCGCGTACTAGCCCACTAGCTTTACGTGCGAAAACTTCGGTCACTAACTGTCCCCCTTAGCATGGCCGACCAATATTGGCCGGCTTCCCATTCGGGTGAATGAACTTCAATGGTATTTAACAATCGCTGCATATTGGCACAACACCACGAGACTTGGCTCGCGATTGAACGATTTGCGATGCACGCAGTCTCACTATTGCCTTTGAGCGGAATCACTACCACTCGTCGACATCGTTGTACCATTTGACCTTCGGGCCGACCCTGGCTCTCAGCTTCCATTTAGTGCCCTTCGGCGCCTTTTCGATAGTACCTAGGATCAGGCTGGCCCGCTCAGACACACGGTTCTTGTCATCCTTGGACAAGGAATCAAAACCTACTACGGCATCCTTGACCTTCTGGAGGTTCGTGGTAGCCGTGTAATAGAAGTTCCAGTCGATCTGCATGTACTCCGAGGATACGAAATCGACATCTATCTTCTCTGGATCCCCCGCGCCAGTCTCGTGCGTGGCGAATAGTACCACCAGGTCCTTGATGTCCTTGTCGTTGATCTTGACGATTTGGAGCTTCTGCAGCATTAGGTCGGCCAGAGGAACGGTCAGACGGTCTAGTTCCAGTCTGCCTGCGTACTCGATGACGTGGTTCATGTCAAGCCTGTCGTAGAACACTTCGACCATGGGCACTTTTCCGCCGAAGAATATCTGGCGACCCTTGCCTGCCTGTAGCATCAATTCGGGAGTGGTCTGGTAACCCATGGACTTCATGAAGCCTATCACGCTGCTCTTGTACTTCCCGTAGGACACGAAGTCGATGTCAGTGAACACACGGTCGCCCAGGCGCTTGAGGGTCTTCCACACATCTCTGAACGCGGGCGGGCACCTCATGTAGACCGCCATGCCACCCATCACTCTGAGCACAAGCTCCTGCTTGCTGGCCGCCTCCACCAACCTCTCGGCTTCCTCGATGAATGCCTGGGGTGGTGGATACTCTTCGATAGGTATCTGAGTCGGGAGCCTGAACATTCTCACCAGTCCTCCTCACACCAGGCCGTTCGCTCATCCAGAGGTGAAGACATAGTTCTTCACCTTGTCGTCCTTGAGGGTGAGAATGATCCCCTTCAGCAACCCCTCCCCATATTCGCTTCCGGGGTTGCACACGAAGGTCTTGCCCATGTTCTGGACGCTCTTGGACTCGTGTATGTGCCCGTGGAGTCCGGCCATCGGCTGGTACTTGTTGATGGCGTCGGCCACCGCCTTGCTGCCGACATGTATCATCACTCCAGCCGACTGACGCATGTCCTTCGAGAGATACGGTGCAAGGTCGAGCGATGTGCCGTACGGAGGCACATGGAAGTTGAAGATGCCTCTCTTCATGTCCTTTATGAGCGGGACCAGGTTCTCAATCCTCTTGGCAAGGTCCTCCTCGGTGGTCTCCCTCGGAGTGTCCCAGGGAGTCTGGTTAGAATACGCTATCGTGATCATCTGGTACCCGTCAAACTCGACCATCTTGTTGTCGCAGTTCACAAAGGTCTTGGATGACTCGATAACGTTGTCGACATCCAGGGGATCGTCGTTGCCCGGCGCCATGAAGACCTTGGCTCTCTTACCCTTCAACTTCTCGTCTGCAAGGTCCATCCACTGTTTCAGCCTCTTCGTTATCTCGTCGAAGAATATCTTGTCGACAGCTGGTTTGTCCTTTGCCAGGCGCTCGTACTCCGCGTGGTCCGTAAAATAGTAGTAGAATCCGATGGCGGCAATCTTCTTGAGTATGTTTTGAACCTCTTGGTCTGACTTGAGCAGGTTGTACTGGCCGAGGAAAGTGCATTCCTGCATGCCATCAGGGCGCTTTATGATGGGAACGATCATCTTTCCGGCCAGATCCCCAAGAATGATGCCCACATCCACATTGTAGATGTCAAGCGCACTTATGAACTTCCTAAAGCACAGCTCCGACCCATGTACGTCCGTCACGAAGAAGAGTCTCATCTCACAGTCCTTCTTTTTCGTGCAACATCGCTCGGACCGTATTTCAAAGTAACGCGCCAACTGTCCGTCCCCTCGACCCCTATGCGAAGGTTTTCTCGCAGCGCAACATTATTTCGCTAGTCCTACTATGAGGGGGGCGTGGAAAGACCTTTCAGGGAATCAGAGAAGATAGTGATATACGGCCTCGCCCAGGACGCCTACCTCACCGACGCGTCCCTTGCCAGGAAGTTCGGCATGAAAGAGAGCACGGTGTCCTCGATCCGAAGAAGGCTCATGGACTCAAGGAACATCTACTTCCTGAATGTGCCATCGTTCCACAAGCTGGGCTGTGAATTGTTCGTCCAGATGTACGGGCAGACCAATCCCGCCGTTCCGAAGGACATCAAGGACATGGCGCACCTCAGCTATTTCGACAAGACTCCCGAGGTGTTTGACAGCACCTCCGGTGAGGGCTTCATCGTCATGAGCGCGGTCTTCAGGAACTTCTCGGAGTATCTGGTGGCTATAGACAGGTACGCCAGCCATTTCATTCACGGGCATTCCGCGGAGAAGGCGGACCTGAAATCGGTGTTCTTCCCGGTCGAGATCTCCCGGGTGTGCTACACATACAACTTCGCTCCTGGGCTTCACAGGATATTCGGGATTGACGTACCCAGGCCTGTGCCGAAGGTCCCTCGGCAACTCGATGTGACAGCAGCTGACCTGTCGACCATGGAGAAGCGCACGCTCGTTTATCTTACCGAGTACCCGCACTCGACAGATGCGCAAATCGCCCAGCTCCTCGGCAAGTCGCGGCAGACGGTGACCAACATCAGGAAAAGGCTCGAGAGGAAGGAGATGTTCGCACGCGTCTGCATCCCCCTGCTGATCACCTGGGACATCGACCTGTATGCATATGTGCACCTGCGATTCAGACAAGACCTTGATCCGGAGGTTCGGTGGGAGCTCTCCAACGAGGACTGGATTCATCAGTCCTACTACACGATGGAGCGTGACACGGAGGCCTACTGCAACTATCTGTTCAAGGACTACAAGGACTATGTGACCGAGATGCAGCGCATGATGAAACCATTGCTGGATGCAGGTGTCCTCAGGGAGGAGCCACACATTTCGCTGGTTTCGACCGTTGCCGCGAGGGAGCTCAGGGACGGTCACTTCAGCGGCGTGCTCAAGCGCCTGGTAAGGTTCACGGACCGCTGAGACAAGGACAGGCAGACTCCTCGGCAAATGAGTTCCTACGGGAGAGTCTTATTAGTCACCCTGCAAATACCCTATGAAGAAGGTGTCCTTCACGGAATCCAGCTCCCCCCACAGCCGTTGGATGAGCGTCAACAATGCGATGACCAAGGATGTCATATCTGTCAAGGGGCAGTCCAAGGTCAGGGACGCTTGGCTTGTCCTCATGGAGCAGGATATCTCGGGAGCTCCAGTGGTCGATGAGTCCGGGACCCTTGTGGGCGTCCTGAGCGTCACTGACATATACAGGTCGATAGTCGACAGGATTCAGAAGGCGCGGTCGCTGAGGGAAGCCACCATTGCCGCCACCGATCCAGGGGCCGAGGACAAGGAGGAGCTCCGGGAGCTTTCGTTGGCCATACGCGCGGTCGCGGAAGCGACGGTGATGTCCATACTCCCCAAGGATCAAAAGGTTTTCAGCCTGAGTCCTGAGGACTCGCTCGACAGGGCTATCCGTCTCATCGCTGAACACAGTGTCAATCGCCTTCCGATCGTCAAAGACGGCAAGGTGGTCGGGATCATCACTCGTCAAGACATCATCTGGATCATGGCAGGCCGGCCCGGGTAATCAGAGCCTCTGCACGCAGTAACACTGCTCGGGAAATCGGTTATTAACCCGAAATGCAATCGACCCAGAAAGAGTGGTGCGATTGGGAGCCTCCAAGAAGTTGCCAGATTCATACATCGACGAGTTGTACCCCCTCTCCACGAGGATGTCTGGTGGCCAGCAGCAGAGGACTGCGATTGCCCGATCGCTTATGAACAACCCGAAGGTCGTGCTGGCCGACGAGCCAACGGGGAACCTCGATTCCGAGAACACAGAGAACCTCTACAAGCTGTTCAGGCAGGTCAATCAGGACTTCGGGACGACCTTCGTCATCGTGACCCACGACAGGAGGATTGCGGAGAAGACTGACAGGATCGTGGGGATCAGGGACGGAATGATCGAGATGGACATACGGAAGTGATGAGCTTCAGAGTCCCCTGAGTCTCTTGAGGGACTCCTGCACGTGCCCCTCGATGTTCGTCTGCGAGTTGAATATGTACCCGACTACCCCCTTCTTGTCTATCACGTAGGTCACCCTACCGGGGACCATGCCCATCGATGATGGGACACCGTATGACTTCCGTATTTTGGCGCCTTCGTCGCTGACCAGGATGAACGGTAGGGCGAACTGGAGCACGAACTGGCCGTGGGACTCCTGTGAGTCAGAGCTTATGCCTATGACCTCCGCACCTGCCTCCTTGAACGCCTCGTAGCTGTCCCTGAACGCGCAGGCCTCCTTGGTGCATCCCGGGGTGTTGTCCTTCGGATAGAAGTACAGCACGACGTTCTTGTTCCCTCTGTAGCTGCTGAGCTTCACTTCCTCCCCTGTCTGGGATGGAAGCGTGAAATCCGGAGCTTCATCACCTATCTGTATCCTTCTGCTCTTCACGTTGATCTCCCTCAAACTGCCCAAGCTGTCCCGATATAATAACAGGATTGCCGAACTTCGGGGCGCGTTGTCGCAGTGCGATGAGCATCGGGCATTTCTTTTTGTACGGAATCAGATATTCGCCGACAAGCTTGGTGGTGATCGCGCAATGAGAACGGTTGATCGCAAGAGAGTCGAGACACTAATGAAGAAGGAAGTCGAGCAGTTCCTCAAGAATCACCAGAAGTCGAAGTCACTGTTCGAGAGGGCGAAGAACTCGCTCCTCGCAGGTGTGCCTATGAACTGGATGGTGCGCTGGGCGGGCCCGTTTCCGGTCTTTGTGGACGAGGCAAAAGGCACGTACATAACCGATGTCGATGGAAACAGATACCTCGACCTCTGCTTGGGCGACACGGGTTCGATGTTTGGCCACTCCCCGGACCAGGTCGTGAAGGCAATCTCGCGCCAGGCCAAGAAGGGGATCACCATGATGCTGCCGACGGAGGACTCGGTCTGGGTCGGAGAGGAGCTGGCTAGGCGGTTCGGATTGCCATACTGGCAGGTCGCAATGACCGCCACAGACGCAAACCGGTTCTCCATAAGGCTGGCCAGGGAGGTGACGAAGCGCAGCAAGATACTGGTCGTTTCGGGCTGCTACCATGGCACGGTCGACGAGTCGCTGATAAATCTGCATAAAGGACGGGTGGTTCCCCGGGGCGGCAACATCGGCCCTCCTGTGGATCCGTCCGTCACGACAAAAGCGATCGAGTTCAATGACGTCCCCGCTCTTGAGAAGGCGCTTTCGCCAAGAGACGTCGCATGTGTTCTTGTCGAGCCCGCAATGACCAATCGCGGGATCATCCTCCCAGATTCGGGCTATCACGACGCCCTTCGCAGCCTTACTCGCAAGTACGGCACATTGCTGATCATAGACGAAACACACACGATATGTTGCGGCATAGGGGGGTATACGAGGGAATATGGTCTGAAGCCAGACATTGTAACGATGGGCAAACCGCTGGCGAGCGGCGTGCCGGTCGCTGCTTTCGGAATAAGCCAATATGTCTCGGACCGCGTCATGGAACGGATACTCAGCGACGGGACCGATGAGAGCGGTCTGGGTGGCACCCTTACTGGTAATGCGTTAGCAGTGGCTGCGATGCGCGCGAGCTTGAAGCATATCATCACGGAGAGGAATTTCGCCAGGATGATCCCGCTGGCCGAGCGCTTTGAGAAAGGGGTAGCGGACGTGATAAGGGAGGAGAAGATGCCTTGGCACGTCACGAGACTAGGAGTCAGGATCGAGTACCACTTCATGGCGCGCGCCCCAAGGAACGGCGCGGAGGCGGACGCAGCGAAAGATTCGGAACTCGAGAAGCTGATGCACCTGATGGCACTGAACAGGGGGATACTGATGACTCCGTTCCATAACATGGCGCTGATATCTCCGTATACGACCAAGCGGGACGTCGATCGCCACACCGAAGTCTTCAGAGAATGCGTCCGCGAGTTAGTGTCGTAGGCAGACCATGGGAATCCCGGATCAGAGGATGGCAAATTTCATATCCGGGTCAGGTCTTAGCGGGGCCGAATGTCAGCAGCGGACTACCAGCATCCGTCCTCCAGTGATCTTCCGGAGATCGCAGAAGTCCTGAACCGGTCGAGGCACGAGCTCCCGTATGAGCGTGACCTCACCCTGGACGAGGTGAATGCGGATCTGTTCGACGACGAAGACTTCAATTCATCAGGCTGCTGGATCGGGAGAGTTGAAGGCAAAGCAGTTGCTTTCGGTAGGGCAATCGTGGAGCAGAAGAGGCAGGAGCTCGGCCTGAACGACGGCTTTGCCCTGGTCGAGGTCGTCCCAGAGTACAGGGGGCGTGGGATCGAGGAGGAGTTGATGAAACGAATCCTCGACTTCTTCAGGACTACGGACCTGAGGCTCGCGCAGTATCAGGCCGCGACGGACCGGGGCTGGAGAAACGAGCTCGCACTGGGATTCGGATTCAAGGAGGTCAGGCGCTTCTTCCGGATGGAGCTCAAGGCCCTTGCCCCGATCAGGAGACTCGTGCCTCCAAGAGGTGTCTCCATCCAGTCGTCGTCATTCAAGGAGGCTGACAACAAGACCATTGTCGAGTTCGCGGAGGCCTTCAACGAGTACTTCGCAGATCATTTCAATTTCAGCCCGGTGTCTCCCTCCAAGTGGATTCGTTGGCGGGACGTTTCACAGGACATCGGAAGAGTGATGTTCGCGAAGCTAGTGGACAAGCCCGTGGGAGTCCTGCTCGCCGAGGAGAGTGCCGAGTTCAACCGAAGGAACAACACGTCCTTGGGATGGATCTGGATACTGGCTGTGAGCAAGGATCATAGGCATCTTGGAATTGGCACTTATCTCCTCACGGAAGGTGTGAACTGGCTTATCAACCGTGGAATGCGGACAGTGCTCCTTGGTGTGGATGCCGAGAACCGTGGGGCTCTGGGAATCTACACTTCGGCGGGGTTCGAGGTACTGAGCGAGACTGTCGTCTACCGGCTCAAGCTCGTTGGCGGAAACGCTCCAAGCAGAGAAGTAAACAAATAGACAAATCCCTGTTTCGGTTCCCATGGCAGTGGAGTTCCTCTCGATACTCATCCCGATATTCATCGTCATCGACCCGTTTGGGACGATGCCGTTCTACATCGCCCTCACGGGCAACATGGACCGGGAGGCGAGGCGCAAGACGCTCGTCTACGCGGTCGTGTTTGCAGCCGCTCTGCTTCTGGTGTTCGCGCTGGCTGGCAAGGCCATACTGGACTACCTCTCGATATCGATCGACGCGTTGAGGATCACTGGTGGGGTCCTCTTGGTTGTCATCGGCGTGTCCATGCTCTATGAGGGCGACATGCCGAGGTCCCACAGGAAAGGGGAGGAGGAGCCCGACCAGAAACCGCAGGTGCCCGAGGACGTGGCGTTCGTCCCTCTCGGGACACCGCTTCTAGCTGGTCCTGGCGCAATCTCCGTTGTCATCGTCAACGCCGGAACGATGGACATTTGGCTGACTGTGGTCGCCCTGGTGGTGGTCATGCTGATCGGAGGGCTCATGCTCTGGCAATCCGGGATCGTCTTCAAGCTTCTTGGTAATGCGGGCACGAGGGCTCTCACCCGAGTGATGGGGTTGATCACGACCGCATATGCCGTGCAGATGATTCTGGATGGCGTGTCCGGGTACGTGTCCGGACTCTGATTCGTGGGTGCTTCCACGCGTTCCCGTATCTGGATGCCCTCGCAATGAAAAGAGCGATATACCTTGGTGATTCATCGGCCCTGGGAGATGAGCGCGATGCCAAAAGTGACTAGGATCCTGATAGCCTACGACTCCGCGACCGGCAATACCGAGAAGATGGCTTTGGCTGTGGCCGAGGGGGTCAGATCAGTCAAGGGAACCGATGTGCAGGTGAAAAGGGCCAGTGCTGTCAAACTTGAAGAGCTGCTCGACTCAGATGCCATCATAGTGGGTTCTCCAGCGTACTACGGTCAGATGTCCGCGTCCGTCAAGGCTCTCTTCGACAAGTCGTTCAAGATACATGGCAAGCTCGAAGGGAAGGTCGGGGCGGCGTTCACGAGCGCGGGAGGGACAGCCACGGGGGCGGAAACGACCTTGCTGTCGATTCTCGAAGCCATGCTCGTCCATGGCATGATCATCAGGGGGAGGTCAGCCGACAAACACTACGGCGCCGCCGCGCTCGAGGCTCCGGACAGAGAGGCGAAAACCCTTTGCAGAGAGCTTGGCAAGCGAACTGCTGAGCTGGCCCGTAGGCTGAAAGCTTGATCTCGGATTCGTTGTCGTCACCATGATCGTGTAGAACGCCTGCTCGCAGCCATGCTGGATGAGAGCCGTCATGGTGGTTGCCTGCATCAGGTGAATCTGTCATCAGTGCGCCTTTCTGGTTATTGAGAATGATAGGCTGATAGCCACGGGCTCTCTCAATATAGAGTCGGGTAACGGCTCGGGGTTCGTGGCTGCCAATACGCCCAACGATCTTGGGTTCACGGCAGACCTGCCGACGTGCAGAACCCATGGGGAGACAAGACATCGAAGACCAAGGTCGCATCTGATAGCCCTGGCCATAATAGGAGGACTCATGGTCTCAGTTCCCGTGGCGTCCATACAGATGATCGATTCGGGCCGGTCAATTGACTCAATTGCCCCACCGGTCAACAACACATATGTCTTCGAGAGCTATCCCCTCAACCAGAGCTCGAGGTCAATCGCGGCCAATGGAACTTGTTTCTGTTTCGACTGTTCGAATCTATCATTCGATATCGGGGACGTGCTGTTTGGGGATTTCAGGAATGACGATTCGTTCGTCGCTACGTATTATGGAGGCTCGGGCATCCTTCTGGATGCGGAGGGATCAAACGGCCGGATATGCCTCAGAGAATGTGGGGGCAAGATCGCAGCCTCCATTGACTACGCCGGGCAGGCTCTTGTGGTCTTCGGAGGCGAGACAGTCTACATGTCGTATCCCGGGATGGTCACCTTCGATGGCGTTGACATGATGATCCAGGACTGGAGAAGCGGCAACTGGTCTCCGTCCGATGGAATTCTGATGGAGCACCCCGCCAACATCACACTCTCATATGCGAGGTTCTTCGTCATGCTGTTTGTCCCGGCCTACAATCCGACAATCCCCGAGTTTGACCTGCCCGTCACAGCTCTCCTTGCCTGCCTCGCTCTGATATCGGCAGTTCGCGTTCGTAGAAAGACAGATGCGCCCGGTTCGCTCTAGATGCAATACATTCGGAGCGCTTTGTCCGCAGGGTTCAGCGGCTCGCAAAGTAAGCTCTGATGCCTGGTCGTCCGAGATATGCAAGAACGACTATGTTGAATATGATGGACCACCAAGTCGCTTGGATGTCCAGACGCTCTGGCAAAATCCTGCTGAGTAGAATCGCTCCGAGGAATGCGAACACAATGGCGAAGGCGGCGACGGTCCTCGTCCTGCGCCTTGCCTTCTCGTATCCCTTGAACAGACCTCTCGCCAGCAGCAGCGTTGAGATCCCGAGCACCAGATAGATGAACGCAAGAACGAAAAGAATTCCCGCAATGCTTTCCGCCGCATTTTCAGAGAATACCTCTGTGAGCCTCTCCTGTCCCTCAGGGGAGCTCGCCCAGGACGAATACGCCGTCGCTATCAGGGAATCCACGAGAAACGTGACGCCTGAGAGTATCTGGAAGAATGCGATCAGAGTGACGCCAAGCGGTCTGTTCATCCTCACCGCAGGCATTGCGGTGCTCCTCCATCGCATGACATGGTTGTTGCCGTATAGGTACTTCCCGGAAAGCCCTCAGACACACTGGATAGATTGCACTACGTGGAAGGAGATGTCATGATCATCTGAATTCCCCGATGTTGTTTCGGGCGTATTCGGTCATCAGCGCGTAGATGTCTTCCTCGTACTGGGAGAACTCGTTGTCAAGGCTTTCCCACACAGGATTTGACACTCCTTCGATCTGATTCACAACAGTCCTCCTTGTGTTGGGATCCTTGGGAACCAGGGCGTTTGGGAACTGCCCTACTGCTCTTTCCGTGATCCGGAGTAGACTGACAGACTTGATCTCGTTCAGCGCAGAAACGATCTCTTGTGCGTGAGCCCCAGATGGATTTAGGAAGAACTGTCTGAAGCCCGCCATGTTGACTTCATTGTCTAGCTCCTCAATGTAGCAGATGTTCCTTTCAGGCACTGATAGCTTCTCCGGATTCCCGCTGAAATCCGAGGAAAGCAGGTTGTAGATGTCAACGATGGCATCTTGGTCCGTCTCATTCTCCAAAATGGTCTCGATTTTTCCACCAGACGTGATATCGCCCCATTCCGGAATCGCCTTTCCTCACCTATGAGCCTTTCCGAGATGAGTTTCAGGATTCATTCGGTTCTCCCGATTGGCGTTATGCATCAGGGTATTCATGAGAAAGGTTCAATACTTTGCATGGCGTGAGCTTTTTGAAGGAAATGGATGACACTGACCGGAAGCTAATGCTCCTGATATATGAGGACCCTCGGATGCATCTCCGTGAGCTTGCGAGGAGACTTGGGATTACTAGGCAGGCCGTTCACCACCGAATGCGGGTTTTGACGAAGGCCGGAGTATTCAGGACCATCAAGGCTGCTATCTCCAACTACTACCTCGATGGAGTTCCTGTGGCAGTCTGGGGGAAATCCAATGCTGCATCGGCCGAGGAAACCTTCGAAAGTCTTGGAGGAAGCGAATTTACTACTTGTGTTCGGGTTGCGGGAGGCAACGACTTGTTTGTCGCCGGGTACCTGAGAGACATATCCGAACTCTCTAGCTATGTCGAGTTCGTGAAGAAGGCAGCGGAGATGCCAGAGCCGACCGTGGGCATCCTCTGCGTTGGCGACGGAATAAATCCTCTGTCCTTCGACGGAGGCATGCGGAAGCAGAGCCACAAGGAGCTCTCTCCCATCGACCTGAAGATCATCGCCTCGCTTCAGGACGACGCGCGCAAACCAATAGCCGAAATCGCTGACGCCGTCGGAGTATCGGCCAAGACGGTCAGGTGCCACCTGGAGGCTATGAGGCGCGAGGGTTCGCTGGATTTTGACTCACCTTGGGACGTCCCTTCCGGTGAAGACATGGTTACTATGATCTATGTGAACCTGAGGAGGGGTGCTGACAAAGTCAAGGTGGCAAGGAGGCTGCTTTCGATAGACCGGATTCACATCATGTACATGAGGCAATTCAGTAACCTCCCCTGTCTACTCCTCGGCCTTATCTACTCGAACAAGATGACTGAAATACGCAAGATTCTCGGAGCTATCGAAGATGATGAGGACGTCCTGTCCGTGACGCCCAACCTCATCTATTTTGAGCGCCTATACCCCGCCTGGGATTACAGACAGACTGCGGCCTATCAGGATCCATCCAAGACGTTCAGAAAGCACCATGCCCGTCACGGACGCATCACAAGATGACCCTGGCAAGGCACTGGACGCCCCATTCTTCCCCTCTTTGGATGCCCGTTTTGTGAATCAGAGCTTCACTGAAAGGCCAACTCTCCATCTCTTTGTGACTTCAATGTAATCCGTCTCTTGACTTGCCTATGTGAGGCAAGCTGCAGATACCCAGAGTCGTGCCCGGGCAAGATGCCAAGAGGAGGGCCCGAAACGAACGCCTCGATGGTGGTTCGAGGAGGAGGGAGTGAGTTGAGGAGAGTAATGGTTGCATTGATCAGTGCGATTGTGATAGGACTGTTGCTGGTTCCGAGCGGTGCATCAGCACTGACGACGATGGTCGTTCAGGACAGCGTGGGAGACGTCGGCATCGCCATTGACATGAAGACGGGGACGATCAGGGATACATTGTCCCCCGAAGTTCCTCTGGTCAAGGCTGGGTACTTCGACATGGTTTCCGTATGGCTCTCTCAGAAGGGAAAGACCTACACGTTCGGGATGGAATTGGCCGTGGCTCTTCCGAAGGAGGGCACGCCGCTGCCCAACCCAGCAAAACTCGCGCAATGGGAACTATGGATTGACCCGGTACCATACATTATCGATCCATCGCCGGCGGTGGGCATGATCGCGCTGAGATACGATGGGTCGAGCTATTCCGCCTTCGTGTGTGACTGGGCCACGAAGGTCGAGACGCCCATACCGTTCTCGATCGACGGTTCGAAGCTCCAGCTGCAGTTCACGGCAGCTCAGCTCAACAACGCGGTCATTTCTTGGTGGGTCCCGCTGGTGGAAATATATGTGGGGCCGCTGGGAACGTGGGCATCCGGGTTCGTTGACGCGGTCGATCTGGGAGCAGCTCCTGGCCAGGTCGGGTTCGATCTTCCGTGGCCGCCTGTGTGAACTCGGCAAACCAGGCTCGCGAATACAAACCCCTTCTTTTGGCTTTCTCCCCTATGGATGTTATGATGAAGTGGCTCCTCCCCGATATCGAGTTGGTGAACAACGATACGGCAAGGCACCCCGTCTTCACGAATGCAGGTCACTGCGCCACGTAGCCACCATCAACGAGCATCGCTGAGCCGGTGACGAATGACGCTGCGTCGGAGAACAGCCATGCCACTGCCTGAGCGACTTCCTCGGGCCTCCCGAGGCGTTTCATTGGGTGGAGGTCCTCCATGTGCTTCCTCGTCTCAGGATTGGTGCTAGTGCCTTCTCGCTCGAGCATCGGAGTGTCGATGAAGCCTGGGCAAACCGCATTGATGCGAACGCCTTTGGTCGCATACTCGATTGCAGCTACCTTAGTGAGCCCCAGCACCCCGTGTTTTGCGGCGACATATGCTGACGCACCAGGAAAGCCTATCACGCCGAACGTGGAGGCATTGTTCACGATCGAGCCTCCACCATGGGCTAGCATCGCGGGGATCTCGTATTTCATGCACAAGTAGACGCCAGTGAGGTTGACGTCGATTACCCTGTCCCATGTGTCCTCGGGATATTCAGTTGTGAAGACGTTCGCGCCCTCAATGCCTGCGTTGTTGAAGGCGCAGTCGAGGTGGTCATAGGAGTCCACGGCTGCGTCGACCATCAGCTTGACGTCCCTGCCTTTCGACACATCGCACGTGATGAAAATGGCCTCCCCACCCGATTCTTCTGCTATGCGAGCGGTCTCTTCACCGCCCTTCACATCCACATCACATATCGAGACCTTCGCTCCTTCGCGAGAGAAGCAGAGCGCTGCCGCTCGTCCGATGCCGGACCCGCCCCCGGTCACGATTATGACTTTGTTCTCGAGTTTCGAAGACATGACTGCACCTCCACGTCCATCACCAGTGGAGGCAAAGAATGTACGCAACGCATCTAGTTTTCGATGAGACAGTACCAGCAGACAGTGATGATTGTCTCGAGCTCTGGAAGCTCTGCAGATCGAATGACGCAATCAAAGAGTCCACTGGAGAATCTAGAATCCAAGCTGCTTGACGAAATGAAAAGAAGACTAGTCGGATTAATGATCGCTAGAGTAGGTCTTGATCAAGGGTTTGGAAGAGTAGGCCGGATTCGGAGGTTGCCTACCGGCCAAGTTCTGATCAGAGGGGATTGAGACAGGCTGCGAAAGCAGCAAGGAGCGTTGTTCGTCTCATGTGGAAGAAAGCCTTCTCGCAAGTTGAGGCTAGGTGATGGACGTAATTCTGATTATGTTCCCCGGTTTCCTCCCCTGTGGTCTTTTCCGAGGCGAACGAAAATAAGCGAACAATCATCAAACAGGTACGCTCAGACATATTCCTAGCCCAGTATCAAGCATCTGGTACTGCTTGTTTGCATGAACCCAGGCAGAATTAGAAGAATGCGATAAATGCCGAACATGTCGACGGAGGGAACGGAATAAGCCGATGACCGGCAGCATGTCCCCAGCCAATTGGGAAATATCTCAGCATCGAATACTGGGCAATACCGGTACTCAGGCTCCCTCAGAAGGACACCTATTTGAAGTAAGCAAATCGATACTGTAGTAGGCTTGAAAGATGGACCAAAACCGGACGCGGAGAGCAGTAACTCAAAGAGGACAAAGGTCGACCTCCGGCCAGTCCTCCAACCTGACAGCAAATAGGAATGTGCGAGTCATAGGGGCTGTGATCTGGATATCAGCCGGCGTAGCGATGGTTCTGGGTGGAGTGTCGTCGGATGATACCTGGACTCAGGCATACTTAATCGGGCTAGGAGCGCTATCCATTGTTGGTGGTATCTATGCTGCATTCTGCGGGAATCCTTATCGCCCAATTGAGTCGGCGCTGGAAGAATCCGTGGAGAAGGTGTCTCCAGGACTAGTACGCCCGCAGAAACTTGAGCAGGTAGTCACTCCGGATGGGCAATGTGCAGGTTGCCGAAGTCATGTGGAGTCTAACATGAGCTACTGCCCTTCATGCGGCGCTAGACTGAGGCGGTAAGTCAATTCATGTCCCCCGGCTTCCTTCCGTATGGTCTTTTCCGAAAGACCAGGTGAAAGACATTAACTGGATTTCTGTCCGTCATATCTCAGATAGCTTAGGTGCCAGGTGAAGGACATAAGCCCCTTTCTGTTAGCCCCTTTCGGGGTTGATGGCATTCGACTGTTGCATCCTACCCGCCGACGATGAGAAATCGATCCGGCCGTTTGGACTTGCTCCAGTGGGGTGTCGCCGTTTCACCAAATCCTCGGGAGACTTCATCCCCAAGGGAATCATCACTTGATCCCGAGGCTGTGTCGTTTCTGTGCCCTTGCCAGGACTCTCGCCCTGCTGCTCTGGCAGCCCACTTTCTCTCGGAGAGGGGACTTTCCTCAGCTGGCCCGTGAGAATCACGGGCCTACCGTCAGCCATCCGCCTTCTCCTGGCAATATCCAATTACACTCACTTGGTATTAAAAACCTTCCCGCCGTCCCCGTGAGGAGGTACCCTCGACAGATCATATGACCCTGACCGGGGAGAAGGCGGCCTCTATAGTGACTTTTCCCGTCAGCGTGTCCATGATGGCGGATCGACCATGGGTTCCCCCGATGTCCGATGCGACGACCGGCACGCCCAGCTCCCTTAGGGTCCTCCGGGCCACCTCGAGGTTCAGTCTCCCGATGTCCGCTATGCTAAGGTTCAGCCGGCTGAACATCTGCGCCCCCCCAACGAGCTTCGCCACCAACTTCTCCTTCTTTGCTCCTTTCAGAATCATCTCGCTGACGAGCTTCCTCGTTCCAGTGTCGGCGTATTTCTCCGGGTCATTGCACTTGGTCGGAGCCTTCGATAGTAGCACATGCACGATCCCGCCGATCTTCGTGGAGGGGTCGTATACGATGACGGCGACGCAGGAGCCGAGACCCAGGCAAGCGAGCTGGTCAGGGGCTCGACAGATGACCATCTGTGCTATTCCCACGACGCGCCTTTGGCTCATTTCTTCGGCACTCCCATCCTCTCCAGTATGAGGTTGAAGGTCGCCTCCTCAGGTAGCATCAGGAAGTAACCCTCGAACTCCTTCTCGAGAGCCCTGAACGATGTGTGCACTGCGAGCACATTGTCCACTTTCGCCCCGAGGTTGGCCAGAGGGATGTCCAGGACGGCCCCCAAAAGGTCGACCGTCGCATCTGGTGGTGCCGGTATCATGTCGATATGAATCATCTTCGAAACCGCCATCAGGTACCAGCAGAGGCATATGTTGCCAACCTCCTGGAGGGCCGACAGCTGCAGCTTCGTGATGGCTGAGAGATCAACTTCCTGCTTGGTCAAGTGTTTCAATAGCATCGTCGCGGAGTCGTCCGGAAGGATCGCGAGAACGCCACTCCTGAGCTCTCCGCACAGGTATGTGTACGAGCAGGCCACCACCTTCTCCGGTCCCCCCAGCCACATCGGCACTTCGGAGAGCGGGACTATCTTCGCGGACGTGACTTCGTTCATGAGCTCCAGGTCCAGGAGCGAGGAGAGGGCGGTCGCTGCGTTCCCTGCGCCGATGCTCGCGAATTCCTTGATTACCTCGATTACCCGTTCGTCGTAGCGGTCAGCCATCCTTGTTCACGCCCCTAAGATTGAATCGACATCTAGTATCAGCGCGATCTTTCCGCTGCCGAGCACTGTCCCTCCGGAGACGCCCTTCACGCCGCGAAGCCTCTGGTCGAGCGCCTTCACCACAATCTGCTGGTGTCCCAGGAGCTCGTCCACCTCGAGGGATGCGCGCCTGTCCCTGCTCTGCACGACCAGGCAGTTGATAGATCTCACGGAGTCGTGACGGCCTATGCCAAAGAAGTCCCTCATCCTTATCAGTGGAAGGACCTCTCCTCTCAGCTGGACGACCTCGCGGCTCCTGACCGTCTTTATCTCCTGGGGTTCGTATCTGTGGGACTCCACTATCGCCCCCATGGGGACGGCATAAGTCTGTCCGCCAATGTCGATGAGCATCGCGTCGATTATCGCCAACGTGAAAGGCATCCAGAGCGAGAAGGTCGTGCCTGCACCCTTGGTGGTGTTCACCATGACTGAGCCGCCGAGAGCCTCCACGTTCCTCTTGACCACGTCGAGCCCTACCCCTCGGCCGGAGACCCCAGTCACTTCCGTCTTGGTTGAGAAACCCGCCCTGAATATCATATCCATGAGTTCGCGTGCCGATGCGGAGTCCGCCTGCGCCTGACTCATCATCCCCTTGGTCACGGCGGCCTTGCGGAGGTCCCCGATATCGATGCCCCTCCCGTCGTCCGAGACTTCTATCAGAACGTGGTCTTGCTGCTTGGACGCGACCACCCTTATCAGGCCAGTCGGGTTCTTTCCCGCATTCCGGCGTTCCTCTGTCGACTCTATGCCGTGGTCGACACAGTTGCGCAGCAGGTGCATTATGGGGTCGACGATTCTATCAACGACGGTCCTGTCCAGTTCAATCCCGCCTCCCTCCACAACAAGTTCCGCATCCTTCTCCTGGGCTTTCGCCAGGTCGCGGACCATTCTCGGAAACCTGCTCATCACCAGATCGAGGGGGATCATGCGGACCCCGAGGACCTTGTCCTGTATGTTTGAAGTGAGCTTGTCGATAAGCGCAGTGATGTCCCTGAGCTCGTAGTCGTCCTGGGAACTGGATTTCTGCAGGAGGCGGCTTCTGCTTATGACTAGTTCCCCGACGTCGTCCAGTAGCTCGTCCAGCTTGTCCATGCTCACGCGCACGGTCTGGGATTTGGGGGTTTCCGTGGCGGCGGACATGGCAACTGGCCCGCCCTCCTCCTTGGTGAGCCTCTGCCATTTTTCTCTTGGCTGGTCCCCCATGCCGTACGCAAGGTCTTCGACATCGGTCATGCCGAAAATCCTCCGGACGGACTCCTGGAACTTCTCCCCCGGGAGTACCTCTAAGACCAGTTCGTCGAAGTACTTCTCGCGTTCAATATCTTTGTCAGATGGAGTTGTCTTGAGTATCTCCGAGCTCCTTTTCAGCTCCTTGATTATGACGAGCGCTCTTGCAGATGGAAGAGCACATCGCTTGCCAAGCTTGATCGTCACATAAGCCAGTCCAGACTTCGCTTTGTCTGGGACTTGACTGGCTTTCTCCTCCACTGCTTCGCCCTGGTCCGTGGCGGCCGCAGACACCAACGATCTCATCCGCTGCACGAATTGCGTGTCTTCTTCGACGGTCCCGGACTCCTCGAACGCGTTCACCATCGCCTCGAGCCTGTCAAGGCCTTTGAATATTCCATCTATGATCTTGGCCGAGGGCCGGGCGCTGCCGTCCCGCAGCGAGCCGAGCACATCTTCGACTGAATGCGCGGCATCTGTGATTGCCTTCAGGTTCATCATTGCGGCCATGCCCTTGATCGTGTGGCAGGACCTGAAGATCTGGTCCACCATCTCCTTGTCCTTGGTGTCCTTCTCGTAGGCGATCAGGCCCTCGTTCGCGGCTCTGAGGAGCTCCCTTGACTCGGAAACGAAGAGTCTCGCGTATTTCTGTGGGTCCAGCTCGTTCGCCAGGGTCAATCACCTCCTCAGGAAATCAACGATTTCGTCAGGAATGCTCTCAAGCGGGACGACCTTGTCGGCCGCGCCGATGTCCACAACCGCCTTCGGCATTCCGTAGATGACGGAGGTCTGCTCGTCTTGCACTATCACTCTGCCGCCCTTCGACTTGATGGCCTTTGAGCCCTTTGCGCCATCGGCGCCCATGCCAGTGAGCACCACAGCAAGAGTCCGTTTGCCCGAGCATTCGGCAGCGCTCTTGAAAAGCACATCGGCCGATGGCCTCACGAAGTTAACTGGGGCGCTGTCTTCGAGCTCGGTAATCAAGTCTGGCCCTTGCCAGGCAAGACGAAGGTGCGCTCCCCCAGGTGCGAGATAAGCCATTCCCGGCATGATCCTCATTCCGTCCCCGGCCAGGAGGACTCGGGGACCCTTGGCCGAATTCAATCTCTTGGCGAACGATTCCGAGAATTCGGACGGTATGTGCTGGACTATCAGCACGGAGGCCGGCAGGTTCTGGGGCAACCCCTCGAAGACCGCTTCCAGCGCCTTCGGCCCTCCGGTAGAAGCCCCGATGACCACGATCTTCTGGGTCCTAGGTATCTCCCTGTCCTGCAGGTAGATCTTCTCGTGGTGAGACATCTGGACGCGCTTTATCGCATCCACTCTAGCTTGTGACGCTTCGATTACCAACTCGATTATTTTGTCTGAGAAATGGATGATGTCTATCGAGACAGGCCCACTAGGCTTTGAGATGAAGTCAACGGCGCCCATCTCCAGCGCCCTCAGAGGCAGCTGACTGTCAACCTTGTCCATGGCGCTGATCATCACGACCCTGGAGGGAGCCTCCTTCATTATCCTCTGCAGCGTGGCAAGTCCGTCCATCCTAGGCATCTGGATGTCGAGCAGGACAACGTCGGGGCGCAGCTCCTTGGCCTTGTCTATCGCCTCCAAACCATCCTTGGCGACCCCAACGACCACGATCCTTGGGTCGGACTCGAGGATGTCCTTAAGGGCGACTCGCATGTAAGCGCTGTCGTCGACCACGAGGGCACTGACGCGTTCCAGCATCAGTCACCTCTCAGACATCCATCTGCAGGACCGCGTTGACTGACTCCAAGACATCGTCCGCAGTGAACGGCTTTATGATGAAGTCCACAGCACCAGCCTCGAGGGACCTCATCACCGTCCTCTGGTGACCGAGGGCTGAGATCATGATGATCTTGGCCTTCTTGCTGGACTCCTTTAGCCTCTTGACGGCCTCTATCCCGTCCTTGTCTGGCATCACGATGTCCATCGTGATGACGTCCGCCCCTTCTTGGACGAACTTCTCGAAGGCCTCGTCTGCGGAGCCCGCCTCGATTACCTTGTGGCCTCCGGCCTCCAGGATGTTTCGAAGCACTTTCCTCATGAACTCAGAGTCGTCTACTACAAGCACCTTAGCCAAGCTTGGTCCCTCCTGATTGGGCTACTGATTCGGATGAAAGGTCCAGGATCTTCAGAGGGTCGATGATAGTGACGAGCCTATCGTTCTGCTTCGCGATTCCGAGAACATAAAGCGCCTCTGCTCCCTTGGCAACATAGGGCGGAGGCTTCTCGATATCTTCTTTGTTGAACCGCGCAACTTCGACCACCTCGTCCACGAGGTATCCGACGGGCGCGTCCAGAGCGTCGACCACGATGATCTTGGGTTGACACTCCGGTCCAGCAGGCTCCATGCCGAACCTCTTCCTGAGATTGATGACCGTCACCAGCTTTCCCCTCAGGTTCATAACGCCTTCGATGTACGGCGCGCTCCTGTGCACGGTGGTCACGCTGTCAAGCCGGTGGATCTCCCTGACGGTTCCGACTTCGAAGCCGTACTCCTCGCTTCCGAGGCGGAAGATCAAGAACTGACGCGCCCCTATGCCTGGGATCAAGTCTCTGACCCCTTTTCATCGGCAGGTCTGGTCGTCTCGATGGCCGAGACGTGCGGAACTTTTGCCGGCGTGATGGTCCCGACCTGCTTCGTGGTCTCGTTGAGCTTGTTCGCTAGATCCGCAAGGTCGTTCGCCGACGCCGTGAGCTCTTCCATTCCTGCTGCGAGCTCGTCAGATGAGACCGAGACGGCCTCGGCGGAGGAGGACCCCTCCCTCGCCACAGTTGCGACCTCGTCGAGCGCCTTGGCCAAGTTCTCCGTCAGCGCCTTTTGTTCCTGCGTGGACGCACTTATCTCTTCGACCATCGCTGCGGTCTCCTCGACGGTTGCTGCGATGTCCTCTAGAGACTTCAGGGAGTCAGATATCGTCCTCGAGCTCTCGACCGCGTCAGACATCGTGTGCTCCATCTTCTTCGTGGTCTCACCGATGTCAGATTCCACCTGAGCTATCAAATGCTGGATCTGGTCCGCTGCCTTCCTGGAACCTTCTGCGAGCTTCCGGACCTCGTCAGCGACTACCGCGAAGCCGCGGCCCTGTTCCCCGGCCCTCGCGGCCTCGATCGCCGCGTTGAGCGAGAGCAGGTTGGTCTGTTGGGCTATGTTCGTGATTATCGACACGATCTGGGATATCTCCTTCGACTTGCTGGATAGTTGCGTCATGGCATCGGCCGTGCCCTCGAGGTTCTTCAGCAACGAGCTCATCCGCTCCAGGGATATCTGGGCGGACTTGCTGCCGTTCTGCGCGACCTCGCTGGCGTTTGCGGAGGCGCTCGCGGCGTTCTGGGCGCTCTGCACAACATCGTAGATGGCCTTGGTCTGCTCGGTAAGCATCCTGACCATCTCTTCGATCCTGTGCGCCTCGGTCTGGGCCGATCTTGAGGTCTGTCCCATGGAACTGGACACGTGCTGGGTGCTCTGAGTCATCTGGCTGACTGTCTCAGCGAGGATGGTCGAGGACTCCTTCAACGACTCGGATGCCGTCCTCAGCTCTGAGGTCAGGTCGAACAGTTTGCGCTTCATCTTCTTGAAGGCCTCGACGAGCTTGGCCATGTCCCCTTTGCCTTCGACCTGTATATCCTTTGATATGTCGCCTGCAGCGATGGACTGGGCGACTTCAGTCAGCTCAATGAGCGGCTTCGAAGTGTTGTCGATGAGCATGTTCATCGACCTCACGAGCTCACCGATCTCATCGTTGGTCGTCCTTATCTCGAGCCGAGTCCGGAAGTCGCCTTCTGATATCTTCTTCATGGCTCTCGAGACAGCGGATATTGGCTTGGTTGTTCTCGCGGATATCAGGAATGATAGGGCGATCACCACGCCGGTCGCGGCGGCAGCTCCGACCGCCGTGTAAGTTGTAGTCTCGTCGACTGCAGCATCTATCGCCTCGGCAAGCACGCCTGCAGCATCGAGGTCGATCTGGATCAGCTCCCCCATGTTGTTGTTGATTCCCTCGAGCAGGCCAGATGCGTATGTGGCATTATCGAATGCTTCCGACGTATTGCCGCTTTCGAGCAAATCGTTCGTCAGGTCTGTGGCATCTTTGTATTCCTCGAAGTCGCCCTCGATTGCAAGTATGACTGCGGATTCCTGCGTAATCAAGTCGGTTCTGTCATGTGTCGTGATGACCGAGTTGAGTTCGTCGTTCGCCCCCAGGGAATACTGCGTCCTGTACACCTGAAGGAACCCGTCGAAGTAGCTTCTCTGGTCCAAGTGATCGTTCCACTTGCTGTATGCATCGGATGAGCCGTAGTCGAGCGCGAAAGTCATGAACGACTCATGAGCAGAGCCAAGGTAGTTCAGACCCCTTGAGATCTGCTCCATCTGTGCCAGAGTCCCGGTTCTCAGGACGTCGGCGTGGTCAACTATCTCGTACTGTCCTTGGATTGCCACGTAGCTCAGTAGAGCCACAGGCACCAAGGACAGACCTATCGTTAGCGCAACCAATTTGGTCGTCAGATTCAGACGCAATGTACCACCTGACCGACTATACATCGAACGGCGCTTTGGAGGGGGGATTCGGGCATGTCCAGACGTGGCCGTTTCGATGAAAGATTTCCTCGTTGCTTATTAGTATATGTCGTTATTGATATCAAACTTGGGAATAAGAGGTTCTGGAACAATTCGGGTGGTGAAGTGTCTTGGAGAACGATTCATTCCGCACGTTCACTGCATGTAGTAGATGGGGAATGGTATCCTGGCAGACATGATTGTCCTGATGACGGTCAGAATGAACGGATTTCCGGTCCTGAGGACCGACATCATTGGCAGCAGAACGTGCTCGACATGTGGGAGAACTCAATATTCCCGAATGGGTACGGAGTGTTCGCGAGAGTGCGCCTGGCTGAGGAGCGATCCTTCCAGGCGTGGCACCCGCCTGCTGCAGACAGCCGCCTCCAAGAGATTGGAGGTGGCAGGGGGCTTATGGTTCAGCCCCGGCGCGTTCCAGCATGACGTGATGATGACCCCATACGACCCCGAAAGGGGCGCACGGTCGGAGCCGAATGGAACGAGCTGCACCTGCGGGGGTGTGACCTGACCGTCACCACCCGCATTTGCAACAGAACCGGAATAAGACTGGAAGCCGCGTGGAAGAAGACAGTTGCGAGGAAGGGAATATCTAACATTACCTGCATATTGAGGCGCAATGGACCCTAGCGAGGACCAGAACATAACCCAGATCAAGCACCATCTTCTGAGGTCTCGGGGGGTCGACCTTTCTGGCTACTCTGCATCATTCGTGGGCAGGGCAATACGGAAGAGGCTGGGCAGGTCTGGCGCAGGCGACATGCTGCGGTATGTGAAGTTGCTAAGCCGTAGCGAACAGGAGACCAATGCTCTTCTGGCGGCATTGTCAATCAACGTGACCGAGTTCTTCAGGGACAAGGGCGCTTTCGAGGCCTTCTCATCCAAGGTGGTCCGTCCTCTCCTCACGAGCAAGATCCAAGTGGGTTATAGCATCTTGAGAGTCTGGAGCGCGGGATGTGCGAGTGGCCAGGAGGCGTATACGATTGCCATATGCCTCTCGGAGGAGCTGAAGCAACAGGAATGCCAGAGCAGGCCCATTGTATCGGTCTGGGGGACAGACATATCCGTGGCAGCGATCAAGAAAGCCAAAGAAGGCATCTATTCCAGGGAGGAGGTGAAAGGGATCCCGGAAAGGTACCTGAAACGCTACTTCGTGAGGCAGGGCGACTCATATCAGGTATCTGAGGAGCTCCAGAAGATCGTGCGCTTCGCACAGGACAACCTGCTGGAGAGGCCAAAACTGAGTTGTTTCGATGCCATCGTCTGCAGGAACGTCCTGATATACTTCTCGAGGCCAACGCATGATTCGGTGATCCTGAACCTCTACAAAGCACTGAGAATGGATGGCTACCTCATGCTGGGCAGGACGGAAGCCCTCATGGGAACGATACGCAGCAAGTTCGATGTGATCGACCACGAGAACAGGATTTTGAGGAAGAAAGAGTGATGCTGCCGGTCAATCGTCTGACAGCGTCAGCCCGGCCTCGGAGATGGGCTCTTCGTCTGGACTCCCCTCGTCGATCAAGTTCCACACACTGGTGATCTCGATGTCACTCATGAAGTCCTCGATACTGGCATAGCCTTCCTTGATCTGCGACGACAGCCCCGCCTGGAACGCGTCCAGATCTTCCGCAGACGCTGTCCTGGCAAGAAGCTCCCCGAGCGTGATGCCTTCCTTCTCAGACTGGCGCACGAGTTCCTCTAGAGACAACAGGCCCATGATACCCCATCCCTTGCGTATGACGATTGTCAGACGAAACATGGGCGTGCAGGATATATATTATTTGCGAGGGGGGCTCAACCTACAGGATCGAGCCATGCGGAGTACTTTTTGTCCCTGCCCGTGACGGCATCCGCGAACTTGGCCTGGAGGCTCCTCGTTATCGGTCCTGGCTTTCCGTCCCCTACCATCCGTCGGTCAACCTCCCTGATGGGGGTCACCTCCGCGGCCGTGCCCGTGAAGAAAAGCTCGTCTGCCGAATACAACTCGCTGCGCACCAGGTTCTGCTCCACGGTCCTGTAACCTAGATCGGCGGCGATCTTCATGACGGAATCTCTGGTGATACCGGGAAGTATGCCAGCGTTCATTGGAGGTGTGATAAGTCCGCCATCCTTGACCGCGAATATGTTCTCTCCCGAACCCTCAGCGACCATGTGGAGCTCATTGAGCATGATGGTCTCTTCGAATCCGTTCAACTTCGCCTCCATGATCGCGAGGGCGCTGTTAAGGTAGTTGCCGCATATCTTCGCGGTCGACGCGGTGGTGTTGCTCGTTACCCTGTGCCACGAAGAAGTGTGCGCGCGTATGCCGTTCTTGATCCCCTCCTCGCCCAGGTAGGCGCCAAAGGCAAACGCGGCCATGAATACCTCCACGGGGTATCCGATCGGGTTGACTCCTATCCCCGACACGCCGTAGAACGCGATGGGGCGGACATAGCAGGCTCTGAGCTTGTTCGCCTTTATGGTGTCCTTGACTGCCTTCGACAGCTCCTCGACTCCGAAGGGTATCGTCATGTTGATCGCCTTGGCAGAATCATGGAACCTCTTCATGTGCTCCCTGGTGCGGAACACGGCAGGGCCGTCGACAGTATCGTAGCAGCGTATGCCCTCGATCACTCCGGTCCCGTAGTGGAGTCCATGGGTCAGGACATGGACCGTTGCGTCCTTCCAGTCTATGAGCTTTCCGTTCTTCCATATCTTCTCCGTGGGCTCGATCTTCATGCTCTCCACACTCCTGTGACCGTTCATCGCGATTTGACTACTTTATTCCTGAGGATGCCTACTCCGTCAAGCTCAACCTCTACCGTGTCGCCTTCCTTCATCGGCGAGATCCCCGAAGGAGTTCCCGTGGCGATGACATCTCCAGGCTCAAGCGTCATTATCGATGAAACGTATTGCACGAGCTCTGCATCCCCGAAAACCCGGTCCGATAGGGGTGCGTCCTGGACCGTCCTCCCGCCAAGCCGGGTCTGTACCCGGCCAGGAGGTGTCCTTGAGACGAAGGGGCCCATGGGTGCGAAGGTGTCAAAGCCCTTGGCCCTGGTCCAGTCGACATCGCCTTTCTGCAGGTCTCGCGCCGTGACATCGTTGAAGCAGGTGTAACCGAATATGTACTCAGCTCCGTTTGCGACTTTTCTCGCGCGCCTCCCGATGATCAAGGCCGATTCGCCCTCGTAATCCACCCGCGCAGACATGCTCGGAATCTCAATCTCGTCGTCGGGGTTGACTATCGCCGAGGAAGGCTTCGTGAATATTATGGGAACCCTTGGCGTTTCCGCTCTCATCTCCTTGATGTGGCTGCGGTAGTTCAGGCCTATGCAGATGATCTTGGAGGGCCTCTGGACGGGTGCCAAGGGTTTCAGCCCGTCAAGATCAAGGGTCTGGCCGGTGGGCCGGATTACGCCTGTCATCACGTCGACCAAAGATGAAGCGCCCGTCACCGAGACCTTGTCTCCGCTGATGATTCCGACATAGGCGTCTCTTCCCTTTGCGAACAGGCCCAGCTTCTGATTCGCGCTCGAACTTGCACTCATCACGCCATCTCTCAGAGGTCCGGGGTCAGTCGAACATCTTCCTGATCCTTCGGCCCACAACCTCGATGTCGGACCTCTCGCCTTCATCTCTCAGCTTCCTCATCTTGGGCATGCCCGCCTCGTATTCGGCCACCCACTCCTTCGCGAAGGCGCCCGACTGTATCTCCCTCAGGATTTCCCTCATCGTCTGCTTCGTCCGCGAGTCGATTATCCGGCCACCTCGGGTGCGCCCTCCGTACTCCGCGGTGTTGGACACGCCGTCCCACATGCCCTCTATGCCGCCTTTCTGGACGAGGTCGATAATCAGTTTCAGCTCGTGGAGGACCTCGAAGTAGGCGATCTCTGGCTGGAAACCTTCCTCGACGAGTACATCGAACGAGGTCCTGATGAGCGCACTAGCGCCCCCACATAGGTCCACCTGCTCGCCGAAAAGGTCGGTCTCGGTCTCCTCTTTGAAAGTGGTCTCGATGACGCCCCTTGAAGTCGCCTTCAGTCCTTTGGCAATGGCAAGGCCGTACTTCTTTGCTTTCCCGGAGTGGTCCTGGTAGACAGCAACCAATGCAGGCACCCCTATCCCCGCAAGATAGGTCTCCCTGACGAGGGCACCGGGACCCTTAGGGGCGACCATGATCACGTCGATGTTCTTTGGCGGAACGATGCGCTTGAAGTGGATATTGAAACCGTGAGCGAAGTCCAGAACCATGCCCTCTCTCAGGTACGGGGCAACGTCGCGGTCATAGACTCCCTTCTGCACCTCGTCCGGTATCAGCATCATCACGACGTCCGCGCCCTTGACGGCTTCTGGTATGCTCATGATCTTCATCTTGTCCGCCTTTGCCCGCTTCCATGTCTCGTCCTTGATGTTCAGCCCAAGAACGACGTCGAGCCCGCTGTCCCTTAGGTTGAGCGATTGTGCTCTTCCCTGGATGCCGTATCCTACGACTGCTATCTTCTTGCCCCTGAGGACCTTCAGGTCCGCGTCTTTGTTGTAGTAGATCCTTGCCATTGTTGCTCTCTCCTGTCATTCAGATAGCGTTCATTGCCTGTATGTACTTCTCAGGTTTGCTCTGCCTCACGATGGCCTCCACTTCATCCACCGTCCCCGTGACTCTGCAGATGCCTTCCTTGCCTTCGATGAGGGCGTATGCTTCGTGTTTGGACTCGTCCACGAGGTCGCACTCGATTACCTCCTGAAGGGCCCGGATGTGCTCGAGCACTCCTACGGCCTTCTCCCTGTCCATGACTGATAGCACGATCCTCGCCCTTTCCGGCATCTCGCACTTGCCGACCACGATGGTCTCCACGTTGATGCGTTTTCTGTTGAATTCGCCCATCACGCGCTGCATTACGCCAGGCTGGTCGTAGACCAGCAACATCATCACTTCCATCTAGCACACCCCGCCTTTCCATATGCACCTGCCTTTGATGCACTCGCTCGTATTCTTCCCCGGGGGAGTCATCGGCAGGACGTCCTCCTCAGGGTCGATCACGAAATCTATGAGGAATGGCACTTCCGATTTCGTCCCCGCCTTGATCGCATCGACCACTTCTGAATACTTCTCGACGCGAACGGCGTCAGCTCCGTAGGCCTCCGCCAACTTCACGAAATCGGGCGAACCCGTGAACTTCGAAGCCATGTATCTGGAGCCGTAGAACAGCTTCTGCCATTGCTTGACCATTCCAAGCCAGCCGTTGTTCAGGACGCAGACCATGACCGGGAGGTCGTTCTCGACCGCGGTCGCGAACTCCTGTACGACCATCTGAATGCTGCCATCGCCTGCGATGTCCGCAACGACGCTGCTGGGGCGCGCCACCTTGGCCCCGATGGCTGCGGGGAACCCAAAGCCCATCGTGCCCAGTCCTCCAGATGTGATGAACATGCGTTTCCCATAGCATTTGAAGAAGTGCGCGGCCCACATCTGGTTCTGGCCAACCTCTGTCGTGACAATCGCGTCGTCAGGCAGATTCTTCGAGAGCTCGTAGATCACCTTCTGCGGCTTGAGCGGGTTCGAGCAGAGATTGTAGTCGCACGTGCATTCCTTGTTGAGAGCCATGATTCTCTCTCTCCAGGTCTGGGGTTTGCTCCTCCTCTGCAAGCCAGCAATGAGTGCATTCACCACGGTCCACGCATCTCCGACGAGTCCTACCCTCCCTTTCACGTTCTTGCCAATCTCCGAAGAGTCGATGTCGACATGAACGACTTTCGTCTTCTTGCCGAACTCGCTGAGCTTTCCGGTGACCCGGTCGCTGAACCTGGTCCCTATCGCAAGGAGGACATCGCAGTTGTTGAGTGCGTAGTTTGCGACCTGTCTGCCATGCATGCCGCACACGCCCAGGACCAACGGATGGTTCTCGGGCACGGAGCCCTTGGCCATCAGGGTTGTGACAATCGGAGCCATCAGCATCTCTGCGAGCCTCACTATGTCCGGACCCGCCTGGGACCATGTCACCCCGCCTCCGACCATGATGGTGGGCCTCTCGGCCTTCTCGAGCAGCTTTATGGCGTCAAGCAGCCCCGAGAGATTCCTTTTCGGCTTGGGAACCCTCACCTCTTTCTCCATCTGCTCGTCGGTTATCTCCGCCTGGAATATGTCCACGGGTATGTCAATGTGGACGGGGCCATACCTCCCCGTTGTCGCAATCAAGAAGGATTTCCTCATTGTCTCGGGCAACAGCTTCGGGTCGGTTATCCTGAAGTTGTGCTTCGTTATGGGCATCATGAGGCTGAATGAATCGGCCTCCTGGAAAGCGTCATTCCCAAGCACATTGGTGGCAACCTGTCCAGTGATGGCGACCATCGGGGATGAATCCATGAACGCCGTTGCGACGCCCGTCACGAGGTTTGTAGCCCCGGGCCCGGAGGTCGCGACGCAGACTCCTGGCTTCTTGGAGACCCTGGCGAAGCCGTCCGCCATGTGTCCCGCGCACTGCTCGTGCCTGACAAGGATGTGCCTGATATTCGATTGGACCAGCTCGTCATAGAATGGGAGTAGCACTCCGCCTGGAATTCCGAACATCACCTTCACGTTCTGTTCTTCGAGCAGCTCCACGGCGGCTTTCGCACCTTTCATTCTCTCACCATTCCTCAATCCGCCCGCACGGACACACCAGACAGCTTCATGTCCATTACGGGCACAATATCCGCAGGTTGATAAGGACTCCTAGCACGTCGACAAGAAGGACTGAGTCGCCTTGGCCAGCGGATGCGGACATCGAGGTTCGCAATGCGAAACCTAGTATTAAATATTTGGTGAGGCAGGATGCCGCAGTTCTTACCAGAGCCAGCTAGCCCGAATATATGCTCGAGCCTAGGTGAAGTGACCCCTGCCCGTCAATACGCATACGAAAAGATGGTTCTTGGAGTCCAGCTTGCTGACCCCGACGACGGCAGAGGCCGATGCTGGGAGCACATCCAGCCCCTCTTCGGCCAGGATCATCCGAGACGCGCCAACCATCTCCTCCTCAGGGACCTCGATGCCGGTTCCATTGGAGTCGAGCATCGCGCCGATCGCTTCGTCCGCGTCTGTCAGGAAGTTGCCTGAGACGGGCTCGTTGATCTCGGTGACACGGATGTCGGGGACCTTCACTTCCTCCTTTGCGCCCAAGGCGATGCCGTGCACTGCCGAGTTGTTGGTGGAGCAGCCGAGCATTCGAGGCTTCATGCCCATGGACCTGAAGCCTTGCCAGATGCCTCCGATGCATGTCCCATTTCCCACGGGGACAGACACCCAATCAGGCTGTCTGCCAATGCTCTGGGCGATCTCCTTTGCTATGAAAGTGTAGGCGAAGAGCCCCATCTCCTTGTTCGCCCCTCCGGGGTTCGCATTGTACCATCCGTTCTTGACAGCGTCGTCTGTGCATTTGTACAGGGCAGCCTCGTAGTCCCCTCCAACGTTGACCACCGTTGCCCCTCTCGATTCTATCTCCAATCTTCGCGGTGCTGCGAAATCGCACGGGATGTACACGCGGCACTTCAGGTCGAGTTTCTCGCACACAAGAGCCAGAGCGGCTCCGTAGTTCCCGCAGCTGACGGCCGAGAGCGTGTTCATACCCTTCCTGCGCGCGTCGATGGCGTGAAGGAGCGCGGTGCGGTCCTTATGGGTTCCTGAGGGGTTCTCACCCTCGATCTTCAGATGGAGTCTTCGGATCCCAAGCCTCTTCTCCAGTTTCTGAGCCCTGTGCAGGGGCGTGGCCCCTATCCGAAGGCTCTTCATCTGCATCTCAAACTCTCTGAGTAGCTCAAGCGGTATCAAGTGCGTTCCTCTCTGCTGTGTATCTCACCCTAGGGGTATCTTCCGCGGCAAATGGTAAGTCAGCCCAGGCCGTGCGCCTTTATGTCCTTGTCGGCCTGCCGGACTATCGCTTCGAACGCCTTCGCCACATCGGGCGGAACAGGGCTGACCTGGTGCTCCCTCATTATCTTCGCCGCTTTTTCGTGGGCTCGATCCACGACGCTCTTCCTCCCATCTGCTTCCCAAGCTTCACCTGTTCTCCTGTCCGTGACGTCTGTGATGAAATGCTCCTTGTGGAGCCACTGCATGGTGTGTCTTTCTGACAAGTAACTCCCACCTGGACCAACCTTCTTGATGAGGTCCACCGCCAGGTGATCGTCGTCGACCGTGACTCCCTGCATCAACCTGGCCATTATCTTGGCCATCTCGTCGTCGATGACCATCTGCTCATAGGACAACATCGTCACGTCATCCAGGAGTCCGAGACCTGCAATCATGTCGCATCCGGCGTAGAACTGCGGCAATCCGCTGGACATCTTCTCGTAGCACGCTTGCGGGCCAGGAAGCTTAGCCGAGGTCACTATGCCACCACAGAGTATGGGGAATCCATAGTGGTGTGCCAACTCCCCTGAGCCTGCGGAAATCAGCGCCCTCTCGGGCCCACCTCCCGCCCATGTCATAGTCTTCATGTCGAATGCCGCCCCGCCCGTCCCGTACATGAATGAAGATCCAGGCGCTGCTAGCTGTGCCAGGGTCAGGCCCGCAAGGACCTCCGCATTGTTCACGATGATTGACCCGGCCAACGTCACGGGACCCGTGATCCCGGCCTGAGGCATTCCGTAGAATGATATGGGAACTCCAGACCGCGCTAGCTCGAGGGCCCCTTCGGTAGAGCCACCGTCCAGCTGAAGCGGCGAGAACGGGCAATGCATGGAGGAGAAGATCGGCCTTCGCCTCAGCTCCTTGTCCCCTCCTGCCAAAGCCCTCCCCAGCTCGGCCAGCCATTTCGCCTCTCGTCTGTGGCTTGTCGTCTCCACCTGGACATGCTTCTCTATGCTGGTGAGGGCGACCTTCAGATCGACAACGTGCCGGATGTAGTCGGGAACGTCTTGGCAGCTGATACAGGGCCAGAATACGTGTGCGGAATCCAGCGCGTTTGCGACCTTTCCGACCATTGCCAAGTCCTCGCTGGTCGATGCCCTCCTCTTGCCCGTGTTGAAATCCATCACACTCGTGCCATTGCCGTCAGTCGTGCAATAGACCCTCCTTCCGTCCAGGACGACGTCGTACCTCTGGTTTCTCGCGCAGAGCGTCAGATTCTTCTTTGCCTTCCTTATCGATTCCTCGACTAGGTTTCCTGGAATACTGGCGCTGCTGTCCTTGTAGTTGACCATACAGCCAGCGGCCTCGAGGAGTTTCAGACACTCCTTGCTGAACACCTTGATGCCGGAATTCTCGAGGACGTCCAGGGTCCCCCAGTGGATCGAATCCAGATCGCTCTTGTGCAGCATTCGGAACCTCACTCTACCCTTTGGGAATCCAATCATAGTTATCTCCTCGCACGGTGGGAACGGAGTGACTCCCTCCGTCCCAACCTTCATCGCACCGGTATCGGAATCCGGTATTTAGCAAGTGACTCGGCGGAGATTATTGGCGTTGGGACACGCTAGGTCGAGAGTGCTCTACAACGCGCCTTGGGCAGCAGATCTGAGAGAATGGCAATTCCGAAAGCATTTAATTCGAAGACGCGTATGGGCCGCCGCCCAGCTCATCAAGCGGGGGTAGCCAAGCCCGGTCAACGGCGCCAGATTGAGGGTCTGGTCTCGCAGGAGTCCCTGAGTTCAAATCTCAGCCCCCGCACTACCAGTATACGAGTCGCAGACGGAATCATGCCGAAACACTAATTAAGGCGGGTTCACGTAATTTCGTACAATATCATGCTTGCCGTCACTCACGTCGTGGTCTGCCTTCTCCTGGTGCAATTGATGAACCTGGACCGGAACGACGCATTCGTTGCTCTGCTCTTCGGGGTATTCATTGACTTGGACCATCTCATCGGTTTCGGGAACTATGCCGAGACAAAAGGCGTCGCCTCTCTCGATCTTGAATCGCTAATGGACCCAGGAGGTCAATGGAAATCGGCCCTGCACAGGCCGATGGCAATCATGGTGGTCGCACCGGCGTCGATCGCATCTCGTATGGCAGTCCCCCTGGTCTTCTGGGGACTCCACGTGGCAATGGATTACGCCCAGCAAAGCTTTCTGGGCAACCTATCCCAGGTCGAGGCAGCATTGCTCGTCTTTGCAGGATTGGCTCTTGCTGCGACCCGATACTCAAAGCTGATCGAAGGGACGCCGAACGCTTCGCTTTCTCAGTACCTTACGGCAGAGCTGTCCTACCTCCGGAGCGTGTCGTTCGGACGCTCCAAGTCCGTCATGCCGATCGCCTAGCCCTTTGGACCCGTTCGACAACGTGTTCCGTGAATGACTTTGAGCCATGCCGGCCGCCAAGGTCTGTCGTGAGGTGCCCGGCCGCATAAGTGTCGGCGACCGCCTGCTCGACGAGTTTCGCCTCGTCATCCTTTCCGAGATGCCGAAGCATCATCGCGCCAGCCAGGATGGCGGCCGTAGGGTTCGCTATCCCCTTTCCAGCAATGTCTGGTGCCGATCCATGGGCCGGCTCGAATACGGAGTGCTTCGACCCGATGTTGCCCGATGGTGCGAACCCGAGTCCTCCAGCAACGCCAGCGGCGACATCCGACAGGATGTCCCCATATAGATTCAGCGTCACGATGACATCGAATCTCGTCGGATTGGTGACCAGGAGCATCGCGGCAGAATCAACAAGACATTCGTCGGCCACAAGGCTGGCGCCTCTTCGGCCCATGAGCTCCCTGAAGATGCTCAAGAAGAGTGCGTCCGAAGCCCGCAGCACGTTGGCCTTGTGCACGCAACACACCTTCCTTCGGCCATTCGCCCGTGCGTAGTCAATCGCGAACTCGACGATTCTGGTGGAGGCCTTCTTCGTGACTCGCCTGTGCGTCGTAACGCCGTCGTCGTCGTACACCTCGTTCTGCGTGTACATCCCTTCAGTGTTCTCTCTGACGATAACCACGTCCATCGGCTCACGTTTGGAGGACGGAACGATCGTCTTGATCGGTCTCACGTTCGCGTAGAGATCCAGTGCCTTCCTGAAAGTAAGGACGGGAGATACATAGTCGGGGCGGTCCGATGACGTCGCAGCGCCGAACAGTGAGCTGTCGCAGGAGGCCATGGTTCTGATCGTCTCGTCCGCCAGGTAGCTACCAGTCTTCTCGAAGGCAGCGTGACCAATGTCCGCGGAAACGAACTCGAGGTCATCGCTCGCCGCACGAAGCACCGCGGCGGAGCACTCGACGACCTCGGGGCCGATGCCATCTCCGGGAAGGACGCATATCTTCTTCATATCCCGCTCATTCTTGTATCATCTGGGCGAACTCTACGAAATGTTTCTCCATGCGCGCGATCCGCTTCCGACTCTCGTGGACATCCTTGTCCAATCTTGTGGTCATCTTTCGCATCTCTTCGACGAGCCTCTCCGCCTCCCGCTCAAGCGCCAGTATCTTCTCTTCGTGCGAGGCAGCGCTGATCGTGTAGTCATCGATCTTCTTCTCCAGGTCAGCTTGCCTCTCCTTCTCTGCGGTCTTGGAGAAGTAGGTCTCGACTTTCGAGTTGATCATGGTCAGGATGTTGGAGACCTTCTCAAGCTGCTTTTCCAGCCGGTCAACCCTGTCCGCAAGATCAGTGAACTTGATGCTTGAGTCCATCGAGGACGCCACCTTCTCCACCTCGAGAATCCTGGCGTCGATCATGTCGAGCTTGCCCCGGAGTTCTGCAGTCTCCTTCAGCTCATTGGTGATCCTCTCCAGGATCTCCCTGTCAGGGAACTCTATCCTCACGGTGTCCGGGCCCGGGGCGTAGGTCTTCATGGACTGCAGGTTTGCGATTGCATCCACAGTAGGGAATCCCCCGGTAACCCTGCTTTCGAGGTTGCGGAGGGTGGATACCATCTCCGTCCCCGATTTCCCCAGCCAGGGGCTAAGATTCACCATCCTGTTCATATTGTCAATCATCACTTCGAGCTCTGCCCCGATCTTGTCGAACTCAGACTTGTTCATGAGCCTCATGTCGCGCAGGGCATCCCTCTTCCCCCGCTTGTTCCAGTCTCCGAGCGACCTGCCCTCGAATGGGTAGAAGCCTGCGAAATGGTCCACGCCCTTCACCACGATCTCCTGGATCTGGTCCCAGTTCTTCTGCCCTCCCTCGACCTTGAGCTCCTTGGCTTGGGTGAAGATCATGCATATGCAGCCGTTCGGCAGCATGCAGCTCTGTATCTGGTAGGGTGCATCCTGGGCGAACTTGGGATATATCTGAGGTTTCTTCTCCTCGATTGTCTCCATGTAGGACTTGAAGTACTCCTTGCCGAATGCTGCCAGGTCCTGCTTGGAAGGTACCTCAGGTCCGATATCTTTCAGGCTCATGCCATCTCCAGCCGGTTCAGGGTGTATCAGTATTTCCCTTTGCGTTATTAATGCCTTGCTGGCCTCTTCTTGTCAACCAATGATGCCGCAAGGATTGGGAGAGTGATTGTGGCGTCCCCTTCGACCGTGATGTACTTCGCGGTCTCCTTCACCTTGCCCCAGCTGACAGCCTCCCTGATCCGTGCCCCGGATAGCGACCCGTCCCACTCCTCGGCTGTCGTCAGGTACACAGCATACTCCAGCCCGCCCCTGAACTGGTTCCACCATATGACATGATGCTTCGATATGCCCCCGCCAACCATGATCGCACCCGCGATCCTCGCGCCGAACACTATGTCGGACAGCTCTTGCTCGTCCTTCATGACGTCCACGTTGAAGTCCGGCCTCTTCTGCTTGAAAAGCCAGAGCTGCGAGCCGAAGGCCCCATCCGTTATCCCAGGCACATATATGGGGATCTCGTTCCTGGCCGCCCAGTAGAGTATGGACTTTCTGTCCTTCAACCTCTTTCCGAATTCTGTGGCGAGTTCACGGCTGGACATGCTCCTCTTGCCCGACTTGTACAATTCCTCGAGTATCGGCTGCACCTTTCTCTCGAGGATGATGCCGTAGCTCTCGTTTGGAATCAGGATGTTCCCGAGCCTGTTGATTCCCCTGCGATGGAGGGCAGCATCGTCCATCAGGAAATCCCCGTGGTAGTACTTCTTCCACACCCGGGCAAGGTCGTGGTCGAGTGTGCCGCAGGTTGTCACGATGACGTCCACGAGCTTCTGTTCGACCAGCTTTCTTATGACTCCTCGAGTCCCGGTGGAGACAATGCAGGCAGGAAACGAGAAGAATATCGTGCAGTCCTTGTCTTCAGCCATCCTCCGCGCTATCTCACAGGCGTACCCGAGCTTCTTCGCTGTGAAGCCACCGGATGCGTACATCTGATTCGTGAGCTCCCTGACCTCCATACCCTCCCTAATCTCAATATCGTCAATGGGCTTCAGTCTGTTTCTCATTCGGTTGCACTCCCCGACCCGGCTGATGGAAATCAGCCGAAAACATTTATAGCTTTCTCGGGGATGATGAGCAGGAAACCATGCTGAACGTCCGAGAAGTGATGACAAAGGATGTCGCAACCATCTCCCCCGACACGTCTGTCAAGGATGCAGCAGCTATGCTGGCTCAGAGAGACATATCGGGTGTCCCGGTGATCGAAGGAGGCAGGATAATCGGCACCTTCAGCGAGGAGGACGTCCTTCGAGCCATAAAGACCACCAAGAAGGACCTGCGGCTCGTGTATCCGTCGATATCTTCGATCGGCATCGCGTTTCAGGAACAGATCACACAGCGTGAGATAATCGAGGCGTACGAGGAGATGGGGAGCATGCCAGTGAGGCACGTGATGTCCAAGGACTTTCAGACAGTGGCTCCTGACCTGCCTCTAAGCGACGCCATCAAGAAGATGGTGGAGAGGGGTATTCACAGACTGCCCGTGGTGGAGAAAGGGACCTTGGTCGGGATCATAACCAGAGGGGACGTCATAAGGGGACTGGCCAGGGAGCACTCCAACAGCAAGCGCTAGAAGTCGTCCGAGCGCTGGACCTACCATCTGAAGAGCCCTTTCTTCTTCTCCTTCTCTGGCTGCTGCACTCCCGCCTGGGGAACCACGCCAGAAGGGTGCGCCGTCCCGGGCTCTCCACGAAGGGAAAACGAATGCCCGCACTCTATGCATTTCCTGGCGTCGTTCGGCAGAGCGTATATGGATTTCTCTCCGCACTTGCCGCACTTGACTTCGTCGACGCGCGTCATGACTCCTCGCTCGATCCGTTTCTGGTCCAGGGGTTTCTCGATCCCGTCTGCTATCTCTGCCGCTCGCCTCGCGTACTTGGCTGCATTGACAGTGTCCTTACGGCCAAGAGCCACGCGCGCCGCGCCAACTGATCCCAGTCCTTCCTTCACATCCAGGCCATAAGAGGCAGCCTCCATGAGAACGGGCTCGGCGCGCGACATTGACACTGCTACCTTGTTGCGCTGGCTGACCTCGAGTTCCGCTTTCGACCGAATCTGCTCGAGGTGCGCGAAATCAACGGCCCTTTCCACGCTGGCCATCAGTGAAATCGCCTCCGCGAACTTGCCGTCGTCTAGCGATTCCTTCGCCTTCTCGAGGTCCGATTCAGCGGATTCGGTGTTGACACCGACCTCCTTCGCCTCTGCCACCGCGGACCTCACAATGTGGTATGTGCTTCCTATCTCGCCAGCTCTGGCCCCTTTTGCCGCCTCCGCGCTCCTTCGGGCGTCCTTCAGCAGCCTGGCATATTCGCTGAGATTCCTCGATTGTTTTGCCTGAGAGGCGATGTCGACGTACCGCCTGGCTTCCTCAGTCCTGACTCCGAACGACTCATAGTCTGCAAGAAGCCCTTTCAGGTCCTCCTCCTCTTTCTCCGTGTTCTTGGTGAATGCTGAGTAGGATTTGGCTGCAAGCGCCTCGAGAGTTTCAATGGCCCCCTCTCTCCGTCTGGGAGGGCCGTCAATGAAGGCTTTCTTCGCCTCTGCCAGCGCGGTACTGACCGCAGGGTCGACCTTTCCCCCCTCCGACTGCAGTTTGGAGAAGAGCAGTTCCGCGGCCTTAATGGAGACGGCGGCCGAGTATATCTGGAACGCGCTGAAGCTCTCCAGACAGCCTATGCGCTCTTCCCGGTTGATCCGGATTGCCTCGACGTAGTCGCCCACGATCATGCGGTTGTTCGCAGCCTCGGTCATGGCGTCCATGTTGAAGAAAGTGGGTCTCATCCCCATTGTCTCATCAATGTGCCTCGATATCTCAACCCGTTGCTGCTCTGGCAGCTCACTGAGGGCGCTTCGTGAGTCCGCTATTGTTTCTATCTCCTTCTTGATCGTGCTGACCTCAGCATCCTTCGAAGCTCTTGCAGGTCTGTCCAGAGATTCTCGGATTTGGTGCTCGGTGAGCTTCTTCGACGCGATTCTCTGGACGTAGTCCCTCTTGTGTCTGCAGGATGAAACGTCGATATCGTGGTCCTCCGCGACGGCTTTCAGTTTCGAGACTGTAAGTTCGTTCAGAAGGCTGGTAACCTCGTTCGCCATCGATGTTCACCTTGACTCGCGCGTTATCCTGTTCGGCCGTCATAATTGTTTCGAGCCGAACATGACTGCGAGCAACTAGGCGTCGGGATACTGATCTGCGGCAAAGGCTACAGGGCAGTGACGGTATGTTCGACTCTGAACGCTGTCTCGTCATCCGAGGCGTAGTCCTGCGACCAGATGTACCAAATCATGCCTTTCTTGGGTATCTCCTCAGTCTGGTCAGAGTAGGATTCCCAAACGGATCCGTCATAGACATCGATTTTGATGACTGCGTACGCGCCATGTTCCCCTTCGTTGATGATCCATCCGGAAACGATGACTCGAACGACAGAGTGATGGGAATAGGACTCCTTTGTGATCGTGTGGCCCAGTGACTCCACCAATTGCGCTTCGTCCTCCCGAGGACCCAGTAAGTATGTGTAGCTGACGAAGGCCAGGACCACCACGACCACCGCCACTATTGGGATGAGCAACTTGTTCTTGCTTCTCGGGTGCTGTGTGAGTCTGACGACGTGGTCGTCCTCGTTTTCCGCCATGCTTCCAGTGCCCTGTGACATATGCCAGATGAGGACGCTTCCTTGCAGCAGTCACACCGCAAACGAAGATCCTCGCAGGCCATTTCCAGGACTATCATAGCCGTGAGTTCTTTTATCGCCTTTTCGGGCCGCCTATCGCTTCTGATAATGATGGGCGCCAGTGCAGCCTCGATACGACAATGGGCGATATCGCGGGAGACAACAGGGGAAGCGCTTCGTGGCGGATACTAGCAAAAAACCCTAAGTACTGGCGGATATATCGAATGGCTTAATGGAAGCCAGCCAGGAGAAGGTCTCGGTAGCCAGGCTCTCGGTGTACTCCAACAGCTCCTTGGTCATTCTGAAAGTCGTGGTTGGCATACTCACTGGCTCCGTCGCCATAATGTCGGAGGCGATTCACTCCGGCATCGATCTGTTGGCTGCGCTGATCGCAAGATATTCCGTCAAGAAGTCGGCAGAGCCAGCCGACAATGAGCACCGATATGGCCACGGCAAGTACGAGAACCTGTCTGGGATGATAGAGGGGTCTCTCATTTTCGTTGCCGCTGTTTGGATAATCTACGAGTCAGTGAAGAGGTTCTTTGAGGAATTCGAGCTAATGGCCCTCGGAGCTGGAATGGCAGTCATGGCCTTATCCGCCATTTTGAACTTCTTCATCGCGCGGCGGATCATGAAGGTCGCAAAAAAGACAGAGTCCCTCGCTCTAGAGGCCGATGCCTATCACCTGATGACAGATGTCTGGACCTCCGCAGGTGTCTTCGCAGGACTGGTAATCATACAGGTCACCGGGTTTGTGAAGATAGACCCCGCAATAGCGCTGGTTGTTGCAGCATTCATCACCCACGCCGCTTATGACATAACCAGGAGAGCCTCGGAGGGTCTGCTCGACACGAGTCTGCCCGAGGAGGAGTTGAAGGTGATAGAAGGCATCCTGAAGGATCACGACTCACAGTTCCTGAATTTTCACAGGCTCAGGACCAGAAAAGTGGGTCCGGAGCGTCATGTCGACCTACACCTGACGGTACCTCGTGACATGAGCGTCAAGGAAGGACACGACTTCGTCGATCATCTGGAGCAGAGCATCCGCAAAGCACTGCCCAACACTGTCATTGTGGTCCACATCGAGCCATGCAATGCCAAGTGTGAGGAATGCAAGATGGCTCCAAACAACAACGTTTTTGCGGGAAGCGGAAAAACACCCTGAGTCGGGTTCAGTTGGGCAGGCTGAAGTGCTGCCTGACAATTGCTTCCGTGGCCCTGAATGGTCCCTCCCCATCCTGACTGTTGTCCACGACCACCCACTCCTCCGCGGTAAGCGCCTTCGCCACTCTGCGAATGCGCTCGTGTTTTCCACGGGTCTCAAACATCTCCCGCGCCAGGCCCCTGGCCTTGATACGTCTGATCGCAACATCTGGATCGATGTCGATGAAAATCGCAAGGTCTGGGAACGGCAGGAACTTCCTGAAGAACCTGTACCCCAGGGGCGCCAAGGGCTCTGGCAGGTAGGCTGTGCCCAGGAGATACCTCACAAAGATGACCGCCTCCGCACCCTCCTTGGCGTGAGTTTTGAACCACCTGACGGAGATGAGAACATCGGCGGTGTAGAATATCGTGGCGAAGAGTCTCGCGACAGGACCGGAACCCTCAAGGGACTTCTTGGACAGCCGTCCCAGGGTCCTTCTCGATGGATGAGACATGATCGTCACCTCTTGCCCCGCGCCCGAGAAGACCGAGGCTATGCGCAATGCGTGTGAATCCTTTCCACACCCGTCGAGGCCATCCACAGCGATCAGCTTCAGGCCTCAGACCCCCATGATGAGCAGAAGGCCCGCTGTTGAGAGCGGAATCACGAGATTGTCGACGGAGCCTGGTGTGGCGGCTTCAAGCAACGTCACAAGCACGGCGATGGCCGCGGCGAACGCGAAGACGAACTCCGGGGGACCGCCTCCTCCGGCGTATGACACGACGTCGAAGTAGAACCAGGTAACCACAAGGAAGCTGACGAGCGTGCCGATCAGAACGGCGAGACTGCCTTCAACGCTCCTGTGGGGCATGAACACGTGTCTCCCAAACCGACGGCCGACGAGCTCTCCCATGCCGTCCCCGAAGGACATCGCAGCTATGGCTAACGAAGCGGCGTACAGGTGATCGAACATGAAGTACGCTATGATCGTCCACGACGTGGCGTACATGACCAGCCCGTAGGGATGTCCTTCCGCGAATCTTACTCCAAGGGGGCTTTCTCTGAGAAACCGTACGGGCGACTTCGGAGTGGCCAGCAGCAGGAGTGCGACGAACGGCAATGCGGCCAGTCCTGCCATGATGATGGCCGTGTCGAAGCTCCACCAGAAGAATACTATGCCTCCGGTCAGGATGTGGACCAGTTTCCTCGGGTTGCGCATTCTGTCCCTGAGCAACACCGTGATCACGATGACTGCGAGAACGTAGCAGTACACGCCGACAAGGCCAAGCATGTCGCCTTCGGTGACCTCGACCACTTTCCTCTGAGTGTGTCTCAGAGCTCAATATGGTTTCTCTGTATGATTATTGGCTCAGGATTGCGGATGATTCTGCTTCCTTCTGAGCTCCTCGATCACTTCGGCTGCCCGGTCCATTCTGACTCTCCTTTCCGCGACTATGATTCGGACGACCTCGTCCACGAGCTCGGGAGGGCAGCCGACGCTGTTGACGATATTGCGTGCGTGGAGGGCCATATGCCCCTTCTGTATTCCTTCCGTTGCCAGTGCCCTGAGCGCTGCGAGGTTCTGCGCCAAGCCAACAGCGACCACGATCTCACCAAGTTCCTGTGCGCTCTTGACGCCCAGGAGCTTGATGCATGCTCGCGCGGTTGGATGCACTTTGGTGGCGCCGCCTATGAGCCCAAGGGCAACTGGCATCTCGATGGAGCCCGCCAGGTCCCCCTCAGGTGTCTTCTCGAACCTGGTAAGCGGCTTGTAAGCGCCTGTGCGCGAGGCGTAGGCGTGAGCGCCCGCCTCTATCGCCCTCGTGTCGTTGCCCGTGGCGAGAACCAAGGAATCCACGCCATTCATCACTCCTTTGTTATGCGTGGCACATCTGAACGGGTCCGCCTCTGCGAACCAGTACGCATCAACGATGCCGTCGACGACCTCCTCTCCGCCGAGAGCCTCCTTGGACCACACCGCATTAGCGCGCGCAAGTCTATGTATAGCAAGGTTCGAGAGTATCCTTAGGTTGACCCTCCCGCCCGTGACTCTCTCTATCATCGGTGCGACCGCCTCAGCCATCGTGTTCACTGCGTTCGCTCCCATGGCGTCCCTGACGTCCACGAGTAGGTGCACGACCACGTTAGGCCCGCCAAGGGTCTGGATTACCCTAACCTCCAAATCCCTCGCACCTCCGCCCAGCTTCACAAGCATGGGATCCTGACGATTGCAGAGATCGAGAACCTCAGACTTCCTGTCCAGTATGGCTTGCCTTGCTTTCTCAGGGTTCTGGACACCTGTCAGCTGCACCTGGCCAATCATGACCGGCGCGGTGCTGCTTGTCTTGAATCCACCCTTCTCGCGTGCCATTTTCGCCGAGTTGGACGCAGCCGCGATCACCGATGGCTCTTCTATTGCCATCGGGATGAGGTAGTCCGAATCGTTTATCATGAAATTAACTGCAATGCCGAGGGGCATCTGGAAGGTCCCCACCGCATTCTCGACCATCTTGTCAGGCATCGAAGGGTCCAGTCCTCCGAAACCGGCCAGGGCCATGGCTTCCTCATCAGTCAGGCCGCCGAATTCCTTCACAATTCGGAGTCTATCCGACATCAGAAGCTTGTAGAATCCCTCGATCCTCGAACTGCGTGCCATCTCTCGCAACCTCGTTCCGACGGAAAACCTCGTACGAGCGTCTTAATCCTTTTGCCCACGTGGAGTGGAGTCATCGTCACTCGACGAACGGATTTCTTCCTGGGCACAGCCACGCAAAAGGATATATCCGGAATCGCGACTGGAGGGATTCGATGACGAAATGCTCCGCTCCGGGCAAGCTCATCCTGTTCGGGGAGCATGCGGTGGTGTTCGGAAAGCCGGCCCTTGCTGTGGCAATAGACCTCAGGATAACATCTTCGGTGTCGCCATCCAACCAGTACTCGGTCAACGGTCGTTCGATGACAAAGAAACATCACGCGTACATATCGGCGTCCCTCGACGAAGCTTGGAAGGGCCCTCCGATCAATGTGGATACCGTGTCCGAGATTCCGTCCGGGTCGGGCCTCGGGTCGTCGGCCGCGGTGACTGTCTCCTGTATTGCCGCCATGCTCGCATCAAAGGGGAAGCTGGTCCCTGAAGAGGTCGCAAGGAAGTCGTTCGAGGTGGAGAGCAGAGTGCAGGGAAGAGCAAGTCCGACTGATACATCCACATCTGTCCACGGACAAGGCGTTGTTGTGTCCCCGGAGAAGATGGACGGGTTCTTGTGGAGGATCGACAAGGACACTCTTTCGTGGAACGTGCATCATTGCGAAGTGCCCCACCTCAAGTTCGTTGTCGGATACACGGGGATACACGCGGCAACGGGTCCTTTGGTGGCCAAGGTGAAGAACCTTGTGGACCGCGAAGCCGAGCCAAAGAAGGCCATCGAGCGCATAGGCGAGATCGTCATGAGCGGGGTCGAATCGCTTCGGAAGGGCGACAAGAGGAGGATCGGGGCACTGATGAGCGAGAACCACGCGTTGCTCAACAACCTGGGAGTCGGGCATCCAGAGCTTCAGAAGCTCGTGGACGCATGCTCAGGGAAATGCTATGGTGCCAAGCTGACTGGCGCCGGAGGTGGTGGCAGCATGATTGCCTTGACGGACGACCCGGCCGGACTCTCTCGCGCGATATCGGAGGCTGGGGGAAAACCCATCATTGTCGAGATAGGTTCTGAGGGCGTGAGGATGGAACGCTCTTGACCCAGGACAACTGATTAGAGCAGACTGGTATATTCGTGGGGCGATAAGAATGGTGGAGAAGATCGCGCAACACAGGCACTGCAAGAACTGCGACAAGGCGATTACGTACAGGGACCAGTACTGCGACGAGAAGTGCGAGACAGAGTGGAAGACAAAGATGCAGAACAAGAAGCGACAACTTCTTTTCTTCTACATAGCGATGGTGGTCATCATGATCATGGCAATCGTGACGATATACTTGGGGTAGGGAGCATGAGAGTTGGAGTCGGAGGCACATTCAACGTTATCCACAAGGGGCATGAGCTCCTATTTGAGACGGCCTTCTCTGTGGGCGATTATGTCGAGGTCGGGCTCACATCGGATGAGTTCGCGAAGGCCATCAAGCCAGTCCCCGTGGCACCATATTTCGTCAGAAAGCGGAACCTCGCGAAGTTCCTGGAAAGGTACGGAAAACCGTTCGGCATTGTCATGATATCGGATATGAGGGGGACTGCTGCGACCTCGGAGACTCTGGATGCGATCGTGGTGTCTCCAGAGACGAGGTCCAACGCCGATACGATAAACGAAGTGAGGCGGAGGAACGGCCTCAAATTCCTCAGGGTCTTCGCTATCACGGAGGTCCGTGCAGACGATTCCAGAGCTATAAGTTCGTCAAGGATTGTCAAGGGGGAGATCGACAAGGACGGGCACCTGTTGAGGCCCATCAAGGTAGCTGTCGGATCGACTAACGAGGTCAAGATCAGTGCCGTCAGGAATATCTTCACACAGGCGTTCGGTCTTGTTGAGATTGTCGGGATCGACCCGAAGAACGACGTCGGGAGACAGCCGATGGAGGAGCAGGTCATCCGCGGTTCTGAGGAGAGGGCCAGGAGTGCGATCGATGGGACGAAGGCGGACTACGGAGTTGGCATCGAGGCGGGTCTGTTCTTCAACAAGCAGCTGGGAAAGTACATCGACATCCAGTATTGCACGATCGTGGACTCCGCTGGTAGAATGACTGTGGGGCAGGGCCCGGGCTTCGAGTACCCCCCGGACGTGGTCAAGGCCGTCCTGAAAGGGGAGACCGTTGGCGACACCATGAGCAAGATAACAGGTATAGAGCGGATCGGTCACAAGATGGGCTCGGTTGGTTACCTGTCGGACGGAATGATCGATCGCACTTCACTCACTGAGCTGGCTGTGCTCATGGCCCTGATACCGAGGATCAGGAAGGAGCTCTACGAACCCGTGGCTCAGGAGCCCTCTCCCTCGGCGACAGCCTCCAGGTAGTCGGACAAGGTCTCGCAGCTCTCCTTGCCAACGCATCCGAACCTGGCGTACTTCCTGCAGTAGTCCCCCGTCTCTTCGTGGTGCTCGCATCTCATCGCCTCCTTGTACGAAGAGCACTGTTTCTTGATGCACGCATAGCCTGCGTATTTCGCGAGGCAGAGATTCTCTTTCGATATGTGCTTGCATCGCATGGTCTCACAGTTCCCCTTCACCATGGGCCAGGTCACGGATCTGGTCCTGTCGTATCTGAAGGTGCTTTCGGTAGGACTCCGGAGTCACGCAATTCTCCCGGCCGGGGCAGAAGAATCTCCGGTACTTCTCGCAGTAGAGGCCGAGCCACTTCTCCAAGCCGCAGTCCTCCGCGGAACTGCTGTGCCTTTGCCTCATCAGTATGTTCATCCCTGAGAACTCGCACTTGTCCTTGCCGATGCAGCTGAGACTCTCTACATGCTTGTTGGCGCAAGCTCCGCTGAGATAGCTATACCTGCACATGCAACCCATCCCGTGCTCGACAGAGCATTGTATCATGCGCGTGCGCGAAGATAAACGTTTACGAAATGTCGCAAAAAACGGCGCCGCTTGAGCGTGAAGGTTTACGAAAGAATTCTTATCGTGAACCTCGGAAAAGACCACAGGGGAGGAAAGGCGAAAAGTGAGAGGTTTGAGTTCACCAGCGTCAATTGCCCGCTCAGACAGGAGGCCACGGGAAGTCATACCCTACTTGACCCTGGTCAGTCCCAGGATCAATCAGGTCAGTGAACCAGGGCCAGGCATAATAATACTCCTTAGCCACATACGTGCATGCGCTCCACCAGAAACTCTCCAAGCCACCGAGCAATTTCTCCGGTACTTCTATCTGGAATGTTGCTCCGTCAATTGTGAAGGGCACTGGCGTGTAGGCCCAAGCGTTCGCAGCATCATAGATGCCCGCCGAGTAACCCGATTCATCGAGTTCCAGGCACACCCAGTAGTATGTCTTCGGGATAATCGTGCTCATTGGATCCCATGGGCCATCCTCAATCCACCACTGCCACCCCACATACCTGATACCCGGCGGCAGCGGATCCCCTGCCTGAGGCAGATTGCCTGCGAGCTCCATGCTGAATACGTACTTGCCACGCACTATCCCGAACGACACAGTCACCATGTCCACGTAAGTGGCTTCCATCACGGGCGCGTTGTCTCCCCAAGAGGGGTCGGGTACCTCGGGTGCATCCGTCGGTCCTACGATAAGGCAGACGTTGTACTTGCCGAGGTCACCGAGCGAATCCGGAACCGTGACAACTTTGCTTTTGCCGGCCGACACTGGCATTGCTAACATCAGTCCCACTACAATTGCACTGAGTAACGCTACCACTACTTTTCTCACTCACTCCCTCCTCCTTGGGCCACCCAAGAGGCATTCGTGTGCCCGGGCCCAGTCCTAGATAGCGGCTGCCCGAGTCATATACGCATGTAGGAGAGACAATTGACATTTGGGTCACTAACATGCAGTCGATTGACATTTCGTGTTGCGGTCTCGGTTGACAAGAAGGACGTCGCCAAATCAAGAATCGGGCGCTAAGGTTGTTGTGTCCTGAGCCCGGAATGTGGCTTGCGTGTTTTGGGCTCCCTATGAGGGCGTGTCTGGACCGCGGGCAACCTGTCTCGCCAGGTCGCATAGATGCGTTCAAGATAGGCGAAATTGAGCATTACGGATTGGACATATTCATCCTGACTGGTTTCTTTCAGAGCCTTGCGTATCTCAGTCATCTGGTCCGACCAGAAAACCCACATGAGGAAACCTGGAAGGTTGCTGAAGGTCCTGATGTATTGGTCCTGGAAGTAATGCTTGGACATCAGTCTCCTACCGACTTCTCCTTTGTCAGCGCTGTCCCTCAGGTTCACATGCATGATCAAGAACAAATCTCCACCTGAGGGGAGGTCCATAGGCGCGCTAATACACAGCGACCCCTCGGATATCATGTCCTCTAGGTGTCGCCTGACAGTCTTGGGAGTGACTTCGACCATTTCAGCGATTTCCGTTACTGGTCGGCGCGCATTGTCCTTGAGCGAAGCGATGATTTTGAGGTCGAGGGGAGAGAGCTCCTTATAGCGCTGATTCCGCTTCCCTTTTCCACCGTCGACAGAATAAGGAGGCGCTAATCCCTCATCGAAGCGGGCAATGCCTACAGTTGGTTCAGACATCTCCGCTGTTCGTCTCACGAATTCAGCAAAGCTGTCGAGTTCGGAAATGTCTCTCAGGAACCCTTCGACATAGACGAAGTTTCCCCCGGCCACGGCTGCAAGACACGAGGATTCGTTTTCTCCTAATCTGTCCAAGTTTTCATCGATTGATGCTGCCTTGGATCTACCGAAGACTACCACAGGCACTGCATCAAGATAAGGGATGGAAATGCTCGCAATCGTGCCTTTGATTACTCCGATATCAGTCAAGACTTGTATTCGGTGGTGAACAGCTTGCCTGGAAATCCTAAGCGCCTTGGCAAGCTCCTGGAAATTGGTCCTGGGATTCGCAGCCATCATAATCAGTAGCTTTCGGTCAGTATCATCCATTTCCTTCAGAACTCCTAGGCAATGCGAATTATTGAACCTTTCTGACAAGGACTTGGATGCATGATCCCAACGAGAGAATCGAGTGAGCTCTGAGCCTCGCCCCGGAACAAGCCATAGATCACCCTTCGAGAACAGCATTCGTTCAATGCATCGCACAATGCGCTAGGCTGCGCAGACAGCTCCGAGATGTGGCAATCCGCCGTGATAGAATGTCGCAAATTCCGGACCTCGCTTGAGCGTGGGAGTTTAGAAAAGAATTCTTGTCGTAAACCTCGGAAAGGCTCAAGGGGGAGGAAAGACAATGCGGGCGCGGAGAGATGGCGATGAAATGTCCGAGCTGTGGTAAGGAGAACCCAGGCCACGTTGTTTACTGCGGATACTGCGCTGAGGCTATCCCAGACGACCTCAGAGACAAGGGCCCGTATGATGAATCCCAAGCTGACGGCATACCCACTTGTCCGCGATGTGGTGCCAAGATGAAGGATGGTGTCCTGACAATCCGCGGACCAATAGTTGATCCCCTCGGATCGAGTCGCTTCATGTGGAAGTGGCCTGACAAGAAACGCATGGAACCGCTGTCACGCTACTGGGTACAAGCCACAGTCTCTGCCTTTCGCTGCAAGACATGTGGAGGTGTCTTCTTCGACCCCGAGACGGAAGGAAGTAGAAGGCAACCCCGGAAAAGACCATAGGTCGCGCTTCGAGTGCTGCTTCCGTCCAGACTATCGCATAATGCAAGGGGCTGAGCAGAGTGCTCTGAGAAGGGGCAATTTGCCGTGATGGAATGTCGCCTTTTCCAACCATCACGCGTTAGGGGGACCTTGCTTGTTCCAGCCCTTCCTCATCAAGGTGATCCCGATAGATATCAATGCGATGACGACCGCTGCAATGCCCAGAGCCCACAGACCAGTATTCTCGTCTTCCGCAGTCTCAGGCTCCAGGGCGCTGATCTGACGTATGAGTCTGTCTTCGGCTTTTATGAGCTCCAGGTCATGGTTGACTTCGGCCCATCCAAACCAGTGGGTGTAGTCGGGACTGAAATGGTATGCTCCCTTCCAGGTGGTTACCCCGTGGTACTTGTACATCTCGAAGAAGAGCGTCTCAATTCCTGACGTATTCGAATACGTCTGGTGGCCCATCAGGGTGAGGTTGTAACCAGTCACCGGGTTCGGGGGCCGGTCGGCTGGCATGGGGTCCAAGAGGCCGTCATCATAGAGGTCGATGAGGATGTTCCTGGCCTCCCCAACAAGACCATCGGTGTAGTTCTTGATTGAGTCCGCGGTCAAGAGATGCTCCAGGGCGAACGATTCGGAATGGCACTGAGAGCAAACAGAGACCATCATCGATCTGTTGTCCTCGAAAGCGTCAGAGGTGATCGTGGGTAGCGGGAACGGCTGTGACGCTCCTGCCAGGGTTGATCCTCCCGACACGCCGCCGATCGTGATGCCGATGTCCACGTCGTGAGTCCCGCCGGGTTGATGACAGGTTGTACACACGGGCGCTGTGAATGTGGATGTATTGGACCAGTCCCATAGATCTCCATCGAGAGAATAGATCACGCCATGCTTCGACGACAAGTAAGCCTCTATCTGCGGGTGGTCAGGACCCATGTGGCAAGTGCCGCAGCTCTCGGGCTTCCTGGCCTCCTCAGAAGAGAATGAATGCCGCGTGTGGCAGGAGTCGCATTTCCCCTGGGTTCCATCTGCATGAACCTTGCCTATGTTGTGGCACCCCTCGCACATAGAAAGTCGCAGCTCCACGGGGATGTCCAGGTATCTGGCGCTAGCCTCCATCTTGGTCCACCCGACGAAGTGCTTGCTGCTCTCGAACTGCGTCACTTGTGACTGGTGGCATCTCGAACAGTCGCCGGGGCTGGGAGTCGTGCTAATTGTGAAACCGTTGTGAGAGACCGCATCACCGTCAGTTGGTTCTGCAAAATGGCAGTCCGTGCACCTGATGCCCGCCTCCCCCATTTCACCTGCGAGGTGATCGTCGACGATGAAAGGGGTCGAGAGGTTGTGACATGCCATGCAGGCGCTGTCATCGGGTATCTGCTGGACAAGAATGCGATCATCATCGGTCCAGTCAGAGCTCCACATAACGAGTATGACTGCACAAGCGGAGAGGCCCAAGAGCAAGGCCAATCTCAAGGCGGTGATCTTCGTGAAGCTGTCCCCCTGGCTTGTGTTCTATCCCGGCATTGGCAAATGCTCTAATAAATTCTTCTCAGGAATACGTGCCCTAGTGCAAGCCTCACATTGCCTCCAGTCTGTTTCTCAGAAAACCTTACAAGTGCGTCTGCGATGTCGGAATGATGGGCGCCCTCTCCGTACGAACGAAGTACATGACTATCGTCCTTCTCTCTGCTTTGGTTGTCGCCTTCGAATCGATCGCGCTTGAGAGTGCGATCAACGCTGCAGATCTCAAGGTCTTCGCGGTTGCTGCGGTCCCGCCGCTTGTGGGCGGCCTGACGCTCATAGGGGTCAGTTCGAGGACTACCGCGTCCTTCACCCGAAGGCTCAAGCGAAATGAATGGGCATTCTTCGCGACTTTGTGCGGGTTCGTTTCCGGAGGCGTTCTGCTGTGGTTCGATTCCATAGGCAGAATAGGCGCTAGCAAGGAAGCGTTGCTGGGCGGCAGCTCGTCCGAAGTACTGTTCGTCGTTGTCCTTTCGGTGGTCTTTCTCGCGGAGAGGCTTTCCAGGTGGGAGATACTTGGAAGTTGTCTGGTAGTCGCAGGTGTCTCGCTCGTGCTGTTCGACGAGGAAACGATGAGCCTCACTCTTGGCCTTGGGGAGATTGAGGCGATTCTCAGCTCGCTCCTGCTAGCCATATCCGTTGTGATGACGACCGTGATGTTGAAGGTACATGACCTGACCCCCGTGTCAGGGCTTGAGCTTTTCATCCCCGGCGTTTTCCTGTTATGTGTTGGGGTCGCCATGGGCGTCATCACATGGCCGGGAATGGAAGGTCTTCTGATTCTACTGGTACTGGGCATATTCCCGGCACTTGGTCTTCTGACGTATAACTCGGGCCTGCCCAAGATCGGAGCCTCCCTTACATCCGTCCTTTTCTCCCTGACGGGCATCATGACGGTTGGAGTTGCGCTCCTGCTTCTTGCAGTCCTTCCGGAAGCGTCGCTCATAATACCCGGCAACCTTGCTGTTGCATTGCTAGGTGGAGCGGTGGCTTTCGTGGGCGTGGTACTCCTCAACTGGAGCCCAGAGTCGAGAAACCCCGAATGAGGAAGATCGGGCCTTGCCGAGGTGCCCGGCGATGTGATTGGCTCTGTCTCGTTCAGAAAGAGCGCTGAGGGGGAGATTTGAACTCCCGAGGTACGAAGTACCACCAACTCTCAAGGCTGGCGCCGTAATCCGGGCTTAGCTACCTCAGCAACACGTGACTCGTGGGTATCAGGGCCTGCCCTGATATGACAGTTTCGCAATCAGCAATACAGACTCGTCCACCTAGGCTTGCCTGCTGGTGATTTCGAACAGTTTCTGCAGGTCCAGCTCGAATGCAATTGTGGGGTATTTCAGCTCGAATGCCTCGAGCGTCGAGGGAGAGAGTTCACCAAAGACTCCTATCTCCTCGCTTTCGTGCATCACGAGCGCACACCGGCCTCGGATGAATGACGGGTGATTGCCACCCGCTACTTCGAACCCAGCTCCCATGGCGGCCAGTGCTCCCTGAACCAAGGATTTTTCTTCCGTGAAGCTCGCCTTCGCATGAATGCACATGGCAGACAGCAGTTTCCTGTTGTGTATCCCCTTTACGACTTCGCCCGTCTCGAATATTCTTTGTGGGAGGTCCCGATGCTTGTTCTTCCGCAGAATCCCCAGTAGGCTTGGCAGCAGAGAAGTCCGGATGAGAGTGTGCTCCTGGCTTACAGGATTCACCACTCGGACTGCCGGGGATTTGGCGTCCAAGTTCATCGCCTCGAACTGCTCCCTCGGATTTGTGAGGGAGAGCGTCACCACCTCCATGTAGCCTAACCCCATCATCACATATCTGACTGAGTTCGAGAATCTGTTGAGCTCGATCTCCTCACCGAATGTCGCTCTCCTTGGTAGCTCGGTCCCGAACCTCTCGAATCCGTACCCGATTGCAGCGTCCTCTGCCAGGTCGACGGGATGGAGGATGTCCGCTCTGTAGGCGGGCACCAGTACTTCGATTGACGAGTCTCCCGCGGCCGCGCCAAGCCCCATGCGCTTGAGGCAATCAACTGTCCTCTGAGGATTGAGAGAAGTGCCGTTCCATGAGTTGACATACCCAACATCAATTGTCATCTTCCGTGGCTCGAGGTCTGGAGCAAGCAAGTCCTCAGACTCGCGCCGAATGCGGACGGTCTTGATCTTGCCTCCCCTCTCCGCAAGCGCGGTCGTCAGTATGTTCACGGACGCCTGGACCGCGTTGATATCAGTGCCGGTGCAGTCCACGAAGATGTCCTTTGTGTCTTCCGTGATAGCCGTCGTGATCCCGTTGATTATCGGCGGGAAGGAGAGGACGATGCCATCCTTGTCCATTATCATCGGGTAACGGTTCTTGCCTTCCAGGACGAAGGCGTATGCCGTGCCTTTGTCGTGCTCTCTGAGTATCTCGGCAGGGGTCATGCTTCTGGTACCCTGAAGCGGAACGAAGCGGATTCCCTCGGGCTCAACCGCCGTGTATGTGAAAGGTGGTTTTACAGTTTGGAAGTCGTGTATGCCTATCGCCACTTTCTTCCTGTTCCTGCCCAATGTCAGGTGAAGTTTCTCCTGCAGGTCCATCATCGAGCGGATCAGATGGTCCGTGATCTCATTGCCCTCGACAAGGGCGGACCAGATGTACGGTCTCACCTCATCCACCCAGGGGTCGACTTTCAACTCGACATCGGATTCTCCAACCCCGTAGGATCTCAGGCCGGGCTCGAACTCCAAGAATGCCCGGAGCGCACGGGCGATTCCCTCGACCGAGTATAGGTCGGGCCTGTCAGGGAAGAACTCGAAGGACATCTCGTCCGAGTCATCATCCATCATCTGAAGATCCGCGCCGAGCATGGGGATCCTTTCCCGAAGGACGTCCCGAGAGACATCCCTGCCGATCAACTCGCAGAGGTCAGAGTAGCTGAAATTGATGACTGGCATCGCTTCCAGGTCCGTCCGAAGAAAAAGGTTGTGAATATAATAAGGTTGTGAGATGTTATTATACTGCATGGCCGCCAGTGCGACTCTGTCAGCCCTTCTGGAGCACGTCGTCCGCCATGTTTCGCTCTCAGAGTACCAGGAGGAAAAACTTAAGGACACGCAGACCAAATCAACGGGCAGAATGCCAGGCAGGACGTCTTCTCTGCGCGGTGGGTCGAAATGATAAGGGAAAAGGTCAAGACAGGGATAACCGGCCTTGACGAGATGCTGGATGGGGGTTTGATCCCCGGCAGGCTCTACTTGGTCTCAGGCACCTCCGGGACCGGCAAGACCACCCTGGCCATGCGGTTCCTCATGGAGGGTGCACAGAATGGCGAGAGGGTGATGTACGTCGCTGTCGACGAACCCCCCAATGAAGTGAGAGAGAATATGAGGTCGTACGGCTGGGACATCAGCAGGGTGCACGTTTTCGACGGGACTCCTGATGTGATGAGTTACGACAAGACACCTGTTCGGGACGTCTCTACGGAGCGCAGAGTGCAGTACTTCCAGGACGTGTCGAAAGAAATCCGAAAGACCTCTGATCGTGCTCCTGCGGATATGACAGTGAACACGTTGCAGGAGATGCTCAGGCAAGAAATGAAAGAGAGACGATACACCCGGATGGCAATCGATTCCCTAACTTCTCTTAGGTACTTCTACATCAGGACCAGCGAGGAGAATACTTCTCTGATCTCCTTCTTGCGCGTGCTGTCAGACCTTGGCATTACCACACTAGTCACTGTACAACTTCCTGAGATCTCCAAACCCGATGTGGAGGCCCATATCGCAAGAGGGGAGATAAGGCTGCACAAGTGGTTCGATGGACGGGGTCTAATTCGGGGAGTCACTATTGAGAAGCTAAGGGGCTCGAAGCATGACGATCGACTGAGGTCAATGAAGGTGACCACCGAGGGTATCGTTGTCAAGCCTTCGGTTCCAATGAGGGAGGGCACGGGTGCCGATGAGGAGTCAGCCGAGCCGCCACCTCCTCCTGACGAGGCACCGCAGGGAAGCGCTCAGGGACAGCCGTCTCAGAGTCCCCAGGAGATTCCGAAGGATCAAGCAGCAGGTATTCAGGGGCCTTCGGAGACCGCTGGAGGTCCGAAGCAATGACGCAGGATAGATTATCCACGGGCATAGAGGGGCTCGACACGATGCTAGGAGGGGGGCTCATCCCGGCGAGGCCATACGTGGTATCTGGCACGACTGGGACAGGAAAGACTATGTTGTCCGTCCAATTCCTGCAGCAGGGTGTGAGGAAAGGAGAGCGCGCGCTCTTTGTCGCAATCGACGAGCCGCCCAGCGAGATACGAGAGAATGTGAGGGCGCTCGGATGGGATGTCGGCAAGATAAGGATCCTTGATGCTCACCCGGCCGCCAAGGCATACAGCAAGCGAGTGTCCCTTGTGGAGGTGGCCGCACAGAGGAGTGTCGGCTCGTTGATGGAGGCCGGCCCCAGCCAGAAGACCGACGCGATGAAGAAAGCCTCCCCTGAGCTTTCGGTGCAGTCGCTCCAGTTGATGCTTCGGCAGGAGTTGCAGGAGACAAAGTACTCAAGGCTCGTGATCGACTCACTAACATCCCTCAAGAAGCTCTCCGAGACTGTGGAGGACATCAATACCAGCCTCAGGTCCCTCCTCAGGTTCATATCTGAATCGGGCGTGACTTGTCTGATCGTCACGGATCTGCCAGACCCGACGCAGCTCGAGCCCGAGATCTTCATCACCAGGGGAGAGGTGAGGCTGCACCGGAGGCTTGCGATGGGTAAGATAGACAGATGTGTCACGATAGAGAAGTTCAGGGGGTCTGCCCATGACACTTTCCCGCGGCCAATGACCATCAGTGAGAAGGGGATTTCGATCGACCCGAGGAAGCGCATCCCAAAGGCGTTGCTGAGGGAGCTGCAGGCGTTCACGCACTTCGCCTGATGGCTGGGCGAATTGCGTTATGTTCTTTACTGACAACCGTATACCTGGCCCGATAACATGCCCCGCACAAGGACACTGCCGGTGGTTGAAGTCTCCGGAAAGCCATTCGAGATGGGCAGATCCATAGGCAGGAAGTGTGCTCAGAAGGGAGCCGCCTGTAGGAAAGGAATGGCGCAGGCGGTCAAGCATTACACGGGTTATGATTGGGCAAAGGCAGTGGACAGGGCAAGAGCGTTTCTGCCTTACGCAGAGGATTTCTACCCGGATTACGTCGATGAGATAAGAGGATATTCGGAAGGCTCAAAGTTGCCATTCGAGGACGTTTTCGCCTGCTGTTGTCACGAATTGCTCTCCAGCTCCGGGTTCAAGGGTTGCACTGACCTAGTCGTCGCGGGAGACGTCACGGAACGAGGAAATGTGATGGCTGCCCATAACGAGGACTGGTCAGCCGATCAAGCCTATACGGTTGTCCTCCTTCATGCCAAACCTGCAGGAAAGCCAGAATTCATCTGCACGGCATATGCTGGGATTCTTCCATCCTGTGGCATGAACAGCTCGGGGATATCGCTCACGGGCAACGCGCTCGATCCCAACGACGTCCGAATCGGAATCCCGAAATCGTTCCCTGTCCGTAAGGCTCTCGAAGCAAAGAGGATCGGCCAGGCACTTGAATGGTCAATGCCTGCCGAGAGGGCATCCAGCTACAACAACATCTGCGCTGACAAGAACGGCGAGATATACTCGCTGGAAGGTTCCGCGACTGACTGCGCATGGATATATGGAATAGACGGTTTCATCGTGCACACGAATCACTACACCGCGGACAAGATGCTCAAGTACGAGTCGAACCCGTCTTCAATCACTTGCTCGATATTCAGATACAATCGTGCATACAGATTGTTGGAGCAGCAGCTCGGCTCAGTCACTGCCGCGTCGTTGATGGAAATACTCAGGGACCATATCAACAGACCAGGTTCGATCTGCAGACACGCCGACCCGGGGAAACATCCCCTGGACGTCTCAGAGACGGTGTTCTCAGTGATATACGACCTGACATCATTGGAAGCGCATGTCTGCAAAGGTCATCCATGTGAGAGCGAGTACTATCTGCTGAAGTTGCGAGCTGACTAGGCCTCAGATGCTGACATGGGGTTCTGCTGCAAATGCGGGTGGTGACGGTCAGGCCACACCCCCGCAGTTGCAGCTCATTCCATTCGGCTCCGACCGTGCGGCCATCGCTGGCTCGTATAGGGTCATCATCACGTCATGCTGGAACGCGCCGGGGCTGAACCATAAGCCCCCTGCCACCTCCAATCTCTTGGAGGCGGCTGTCTGCAGCAGGCGGGTGCCATGCCTGGAAGGATCGCTCCTCAGCCAGGCGCACTCTCGCGAACACTCCGTGCCCATTCGGGAATATTGAGTTCTCCCACATGTCGAGCACGTTCTGCTGTCAACGATGTCGGTCCTCAGGACCGGAAGGCCGTTCATTCTGACCGTCATCAGAACAATCATGTCTGCCAGGATACCATTCCCCATCTACTACATGCAGTGAACGTGTGCGGAATGAATTGTTCTCCAAGTCGCTTCACCACCCGAATTGTTCCGGAACTTATTGGGGGAAAGGTTTTATTAGCAGTGTTAAGATTACCGTGCTACGATGTCTCACGCGAAACTCACCAAATCCGAACTCGAGATGATACGAAAACACGTGAGGGATCATGCCATGACCCTCGCGCTCATCCGCACCGACAGAGCTCCCACTGAGCTCGACTCTCTCCTAAAGTCCGCGGGCAGGGCATGCAGCTTGCCCCTGAGCAGGCGCCTGTCCTCCCCCGTGTCCGATTTCGGATTCGCCGAATTAAATTCGGACAAGAGGAAATTAATAGTTCTTTGGGTCGGCGGGGCCAAAACGGAGCTCGTGAGCGTCTCGGAAACTGACGAAGTGTCTATAAGAGATCTCGAAGATGGCATAGTGTCCACGAACTTCTTCTCAGGCACCCTCAGCAACGGCACCTAGGAATATTATTGTACATAGGTTATGAATGTAGGTACTGGGCCTGGTGGTATGCAGGAAATGCTATTATAGCACCTGCGTGTAGGTATGAATTGGTGTCTTAGGTTGGTGGCTCAACTTTCCTCCTAAGCAACAGATTTTAACAATCCCCACCACACCAACCTCTCAGACACCATTCCTCTCCAAGGACCCTGTGTTGCTCTGTTGGTCGCAGGTAGTCATCCGCAAGCATGCCGTATTTTATTAGCCGCGGGATTAATCTCTACTCGGGAAGAGATGACACTCGAGACTGACATCCTCAAGAGGATAAAGCCCACTCCTGCGCAGGACAAGAAAGTCGCCGCGGCTGTGGCTGAGCTGTCCAAGAAGGTGCTCGCAGAGTCCCACAATATTGACGCGCACGTCGAGCCGATGCTTGTCGGCTCGGTCGCAAAAGGCACCCATCTGAAAGATCCCGACATCGACCTCTTCTTGATGTTCTCCGAGAGCACCGCGCTTGAGGAACTCAGGAAGAACGGGCTCGAGCTCGGGAGAAGGGTCATAAACGGACGGGAACACTATGCGCAGCATCCGTACGTCCGAGGCGAGTACAAAGGTTTCCAGGTCGACCTCGTCCCATGTTTCAGGATTCGGGACACGCGCCGCAAGATGAGCGCGGTCGACAGGACCCCCTTCCACACGGAGTTCGTGAGGAAGAGGCTGAAGAAGAAGCAGGCAGACGAAGTCCGACTCTTGAAACGGTTCATGAAAGGGATCGAGTGCTACGGCGCCGAGGCGAAGGTTCAGGGGTTCTCGGGCTATCTCTGCGAACTGCTCGTCATGCGTTTCGGGACCTTCAGAGCAGTCCTCGAGGCAGCGACTGGCTGGAAGGTGGGTCAGTCGCTCGAGTTGCCGGGATTCCCTGGCAAGGAGTTCTCGGAGACATTCGTGTTCGTGGACCCAGTGGATTCGAGCCGGAATGTTGCATCCGCAGTCGCTCCGGAGACACTCGTGAGGTTTGTCTTGGCAAGCCGGGAATACATCAGGTCTCCGGACGAGCGGTTCTTCTTCCCGCCGGAGCGGGAGCCATGGAGCCCTGACAAGCTGTCCTCGACCGCCGGTCCGCGCCTAGGCAACCTCGTCTCGGTGTCGTTCCAGAAGCTGGACCTCATCGACGACGTCCTGTATCCGCAGTTTAGGAAATCCATTGCGAACCTCACGGCGTTGTTGTCGAGGGCCGATTTCGAGGTGGAGAAGTCCACAATCCACGTGGACCACAGGACGCACCTTCTGATCGAGCTTTCGTCCATATCCCTTCCGAAGGAGAAGAAGCACCGCGGCCCACCCGCGAACTCCGAGAGCGTGAAAGATTTCCTGGCCAAGTGGAATTCGGAGGGGTCATCGAAGCCGTTCGTAGAGAATGGCAGGTGGTATGTGGTCATCGACAGGGAGCACACGCGTGCCGATGACCTGCTCAAGGCGAAGATCAGGTCCGTACCCTTAGGCAAGGACGTCAAGCAGTTGGGCAGCTACGACATCGAGAGCGGGCGCGAACTGCTGAGGTCCGAACATCTCGCAGCCCTCACGCATCACTTCGATGAGCGGCTTCCCTGGCAGCGATGATCTCGCGTGCTCGGGCTGCTCATGCCGACACCGGGATGCCCTCAATCGGGTGGAATGTCCTGTCGTTGTCGTTCTGGTCGGTTGCGAATATGTTGAAGTTCAGCCCAGTTGCAGGATTCAGATCGCTCGAGTCCACGCTGTACTCATACCGATCTTCCCCGGCCGCATCCATCAAGGCGGTCGAGGAGCCAATGGTGATCTGGGCGATCGCGATTCCAGAAGTATCCGCGATCCTCGCGGTGATGTTCACAGTGGAGCTCTCGCTCTTGCTGATTATCGACGCGAGTGATTCGTTGGTCATGGAAACCCATCCGTAGCTGCCAGTCTCGCCTTTGTACTTGTACTCGATCCCGGTGATCGTCGACCCGTCGTCGACCCACACCACGACCTTGTCGACGGTTGGATCTGCGTAGTCTATGAACGGATAGTTGAGCAAGAGCACGAAGATCGCCAGGAATGTGAAGAAGAAAGTAGCCATGTTGCCAGCCCAGTTCTTCCTGGCAAATCCGGAAGTGTCGATCATTATGAGCTCATACAAGATCTTGAGCGTGGCGGCTCCCGCGACACCGATGAGTATTGAAGGCGCCACAAGGTCTCGGTTGAAGGAGGACACAACTGCCGCAATGAGTCCGAACACTATCCCGTAGGCCACGGTGATGATGACCGTCTTCGTGTCCCTGAGTTCCTTCCGGATGAACTCCTTCTCGTCGAAGTCGGGAGGTGTGAACTCGTACTCCTCCTCTTCCTTGTCCTTCTTCCTCTTCTTGGCCATGACGCCCCTCGAACAGCGAGTCCTATTTAATATCTTTTGGTGTATCGAAATACCCGACGCAGACTGCTGGCCAAGTCAGCAAGCAGCACCTTTCCGAAACCCCGCGCCACTTTCGGATACCTCCAGTCAATACCCTTATATCCTGTCCGGCAGGTGAGGAAAAGGAAGAAGTGATCTCGTATGTCCGAGGAGGACCTTGAGAAACTCCCAGGAGTGGGACCTGCCATACTTGACAAGCTCAAGGAAGCGGGCTACAATGACGTCATGATGATCGCAGTTGATTCGCCAAGGAACCTGGCCGAGGTCGCCGAGATCGGCGAGGCGACTGCGGCCAAGATCATCGCAGCGGCGAAGAAGGCCGCGGATGTGGGGGGATTCGAGACGGGAGATGTCATACTCGAGCGAAGAAAGACTGTAGCCAAGCTGGGCTCCAGCTCGAAGGCCCTTGACGACCTCATGGGGGGAGGTTTCGAGACGCGTGCAATCACGGAATTCTTCGGCGAGTTCGGGTCCGGGAAGACGCAGCTCTGCCACCAGATGGCGGTCAACTGCACGAAGCCGCTCGACGAAGGCGGGCTCGAAGGGCATACGATCATGATCGACACTGAGCAGACCTTCAGGCCTGAGAGGATAACGCAGATGGCGGAGGCTCAGGAACTCGACGCCGGTGAGGTGCTCAAGAAGATACACATCGCCCGGGCCTTCAACAGCCATCACCAGACCTTGCTCGTCGACAAAGCATTCGAGATGGCCCGCGAATTCCCGATTCGTCTGATGGTTGTCGACTCGCTGACCGCCCATTTCCGGGCGGAGTACATCGGCAGGGGCGCCCTCGCCGAGCGACAGCAGATGCTCAACAAGCACATGCACGACCTGCTGAGGTTCGGCGACGTGAACAACGCGGTCTTAGCCGTCACGAACCAGGTGGCTGCAAAGCCGGACGCGTTCTTCGGAGATCCGACGAGGCCCATCGGCGGGCATATCGTAGGCCATACTGCCACCTTCAGAATATACCTGAGGAAAAGCAAGGGTGGGAAGAGGATTGCACGGCTCATCGACAGCCCCAACCTGCCCGAGGCCGAAGCTGTCTTCATGGTCTCGGAGGCCGGCATCTCGGACTGAGCGAAGAGTTTATTGACCGATTGGTCTGTCAAGGGCAGCGTGAGGCTTCTTCTTGAGCTCTCGATGGAGTGCGAGTCCCTCTCCCGAGCTGAGGCACTTTCTGCGGCCAGGGCACTCGGCGCGCGGCCCAAGGTCGTGGCGGAGGACCGCGGAGTGCTTGTCATTGACGCGAGCGGTGACGCGCGCGAGCTTGCGGACAGGCTCGGCCTCTGCCATTATGTGAGTGAGTGGCTCGCATCCGGGGATCGAGCAGACTTGGAGCGAATGGCGGAGGAAGCCGAAGTGCCCGGCCCGATAAGGGTGCGCTCGACCAAGGTCGGAGACACGGATGTCGACCTGGCATCGGCAACCCGAAGGGTGGGGGCAATCATCGGGAAATCGAGGGGAGTCGACCTCATGTCCCCGAGGTCGGACCTCCGCATCGTGTTCTCCAAGGATGTTCACCTTGGGCGCGTGATATCCGCTATTGACAGGTCGGCTTTCGAGCGGCGTAAGAACAGGTATATGCCATTCGTGTATCCTGCCTCCCTTCATCCGAAGTTCGCGAGGGCGCTCGTCAATTTGGCCTGCGTGAAAGACTCCTGCAAGCTCCTGGATCCTTTCTGCGGCACTGGTGCCATCGTCGCAGAGGCAGCGGAGATACGGCTGGAGGCAATCGGCACGGACATATCTGCGAAGATGATTGCCGGCGCCAGAACCAACCTCAGGCACCTCGGACTATCCGCAGAGCTCAGGAGATGCGACGTCGGGGATATCACTTCGACCGTTGGAGAGGTTGCGGGGATTGCTACAGACCCCCCATATGGTAAATCAACCAGCACCGACGGCGAGGGCATCCCAGACCTGTACCGGAGAGCCCTCCGGTCATTCTCCGAGGTGCTCAGGAAGAGCTCCAGGGTCGCGATAGTGGTTCCGGACTTGCGACTCGTTCGTGCCGTCCCCGGCTTCACCCTGGCGGAGACCCACAGTCTCTGGGTGCACAGGTCGTTGACGAGACATTTCTGCGTTCTCGAACGAGACTAGCCCGATGTGACGGTGACCGAAGCGTCTGCAGAGCAGACCATCATCGTGCCGTAGAAGGCATACACGGAGACTGCCTTGTCACCCAGCTGTGAGAAATCCGGAACGAAGATCCAAAGCGTTGCAGTCATCTGTGCCCCCGCCGGAACCGTAACGTTGAGCTCGGATGTCGAATCGCTGTCGAACGCTTCTGTGGGTGTGATCCTCGCGAAGATGTCCGATGGGAAGAGCGATTTCAGGGTCAGGTTGACGTCGGCGAGTCCAGCGTTGTCCAGAAGAATGGTGACTGAGGCGTTGCCCGTCCTAGGGATGGTCAGTTGGTCGGCGCTGAGGGATAAGGTCAAAGTGGGTGTCCCTGCTGTTAATGTGAACTGCAACATTCGCTCCTCCGAGGAGTTGACAGCACTTCCGATGATCGTCACGGTGTAATTGTCGCCTGTAGTCGCGAATGCGGACGCCGTGATCCTCACGTTCACAACGTATGTCTCGCTCGAATTGAGGAGAACGACCAGTTCCTCGGCGTAGCGCGATTGGTCTTGGTCCGCACGCTTGAATTCGGCAGTCCAATTGGCTGGCCAAGAGAGATTCGAAAGGCTGATCTCATTCAGCACGTTACCTGTGTTGTTCACCACTATGATGAACTCCTGAGACCCGCCTGGCGCGATGGTCGCGTTCACTTCCGTGATTGGCTCGAGCTCGAACGAGAAGTCGGCAGCGACCGCCGTCATCGGCACCGGGATGAATGAGACCGCAAGAACGACGAACGCCGCGATCGCGACGCCTTTTCTCTTGGCGTCGAGTGGTGTGATGTCGTTCAAGGGCGGCGGGTGCTTCGCACCGAGGAAGAGGACCAGCATCGCGAAAAGGAGCCAACCGAGATAGTAGATCCCTATCCCGATGAGCATCGCCACGACCGCCCAGCTCAGGTACTTCGCCCTAGCCCCCAGGATCGCCCTTCCCAGATGGCCTCCATCGAGCTGACCCACAGGCAACAGGTTGAGCGCAGTCACAAGGATTCCCACCCACGCGGCGAAGGCGGTAGGGTGAAGCAGGTAATCCCCCTCAATCGGGACCAGCATCTCGAGCGCGGTCATGATGATCGGCAGCGAGACGGACACCACGCCTTCCGAGCCGATGTTCTGGGGGAGTGGCTTTGCCCCCAGGTTCGTAAGGTACAGCCCGAGGACCGCCATGGCTACTGCGACCACGAGCCCCGTGAAAGGACCCGCAACGCCGATGTCGAGAAGCGATTTGCGGTTGGGGATCGGATCTCTAAGAGATATGAACGCCCCGAAGGTCCCGAGAGGAGGGATCGATGGTATGAAGAAGGGCAGGGAGGCTGCGACCTTGCGCCTCCTCGCCATGAAGAAGTGGCCGAGTTCGTGGATCGCGAGCATGCCCATCAAGGGGAGAGTGAAAGTCAGCGCTCCCATCGCCAACGTGTTCAGGGTCCATATCTCGTCCGAGGGCACGTCGTCGTAGCTGGCCCACTGGAGCAGGCCGGCGATGAGCGTGGATACTGTAGTAGCGATCAGAAGAGCCACGTTGAAGTAGATCCCTCGGTACCTGGTGGCCGGCCTCCTGGCAATCGCGACAATGTACTCCCCTTTCTCGTAAGTGATCATGGGGATGTATCCGAGCTGGTTCATCTCCAGCCGCATCTCCTCAAAATTGCCTTCGAGGGTCGTGGGATCTGCCCTGCAGAAGTACTGTACGACGTCGAAGCTGACTCTGACGTCGTAGACGGGGAAGTGCCTTGCGACAAGTCCCTTGATGTAGTCTATCTCTTTTGCGGCCTCTGGCGGGATGGGTGGAGCCATGCTGGACTTCATCAAGAAGGCTGCCCTACATAATGTTTTGGGCTGCAAATCGTGGCCAGAAAGAATATTATACTCACCCAATCGGTCAGAGCGGCCAAGGAAGGGGCGGGCCGGACTTTGAGTGCTGCAGGCTATGTCAAGCTTCTCAGGTTGGGCAACTGCGCGATGGGCGCGCTCGGGGCTCTCCTCGCGGCAATCATAAGCGTCGGACTCGAGGGTCTCGAAGATTACGCGATAGAGGTAGCCGTATCGATGGCAACGGTGGTGTGCTTCACTGCTGGGGGCAATTCGTATAACGATTATTTCGACAGGGACGTGGACAAGGTTGCGCACCCCGAAAGGCCAATTCCGAGCGGCACAGTCGACCCGCAATCCGCTTTGCTCCTGTCGCTGATTCTGTTCGCGTTGTCCCTCTCCCTGAGCTTCTTCATCGGGCTCTTGCCCGTGGCGATTGTGATCACGTCGCTCTTGGTCATGGTGCTTTACGAGAGGTTCTTGAAAGCGGAGGGACTAGCTGGCAACCTGTCGATCTCTTGGTTGACCGGAGCCCTCTTCCTGTTGGGAGGCGCTGCTGTCGAATCCATCGAGCTGGCATGGATCCTTGCGGCACTTGCTTTCCTGGCGACACTTGGCAGGGAGATCGCGAAGGATATCCAGGACATCGAAGGTGACAGGGGCTCGAGAAGGACTCTCCCCATGAGAATAGGCCCAAGAAGAGCTGGTGTGGCCGCCTCGGCCTCCTTCGTTTCGGCAGTCGTCCTAAGCCCCCTTCCGTACGTTCTCGATCTGCTGTCATTATGGTACATACCTGTCGTCCTCGCGGCGGATGCAATCTTTATATATTGCGCCCTGATACTCTTCCGCAACCCGGAGAGAGGGCAGAAAATTGCCAAGCTGGCTATGATGGTATCGCTCATCGCTTTTCTGATCGGAGGATTGACTTGAAGGTCCGCGAAAGCCTCCTCAAGGCACTCGAGAAGCACAAGCTTCACATGACCCTTATCGACCCAGCGAAGCAGTCGGCTGAGGAGTCAGGTGAGATTGCGGCAAAAGCGTCCAGGGCAGGAACGGATGCTATCATGGTCGGTGGCTCGACTGGGGTCACGTCGATCAATCTCGACAAGGCGATAGAGCAGATCAAGGCCCGGGTCAGCCTGCCGGTCATATACTTCCCTTCTGGCGCGAACGCGATTTCCAGGAGATGCGATGCGATTTACTTCATGAGCATGCTCAACTCCAGGAATGTGAAGAACATCACTGGCGAACATGCGAAGGGTGCTCCCCTGATCAAGAAGCTCGGAATCGAGCCTATATCCATGGGCTATGTCATCGTCGAGCCTGGCATGAGAGTGGGCGAGGTGGGCGAGGCGAACCTGGTCGGCAGGGACGACATTGAGACTCTGGTTGGCTACGCCATCGCCACTGAGTTCTTCGGGATGGATTTCCTCTATCTGGAAGCGGGATCAGGAGCTCCCGAGCCCGTCCCGCTGGAGATGATCAGCGCGGCTCGGGAATGTGTTGAGATCCCGATCCTGGTTGGCGGAGGGATTGTCAGCCCCAAGCAGGCTGGCGCAATCGCATCCGCAGGCGCTGACATCGTGGTCACGGGCACCCTGGTCGAGAACGGCGATTTCGAGAGGGAGCTGAAGGCGATAGTGGAGACCGTTCACAGGTCTTGAGTTGGATTATGCTGCCGCTACGTGGGAAAGTTTAATATCGGCCCACGGATTGGAGCCCAGAGGGGTTTCCGAATGGGAATTCTTGATTACTTCCGGATGAGAGAGAAGGATGTGATGTGTCCTGAGTGCGAGGCGCACCAGAAGCACATCAAGCTGAAAAATGTGGATGGCCAGACAATGGAATGCCCCGAGTGCCACTACTTACATCAAGCGCGCAGGTGAAGCAGAGTCTGATTGTTGTCGCGCGGTCGCCCATTTCTCTCCAGCGCGAGCTGGAGAGGCGAATTCTTCTTGAATAGATTTCTGACAGAACAGTGCTCGATTGCTGACTTGGAAAAATATTGGATGCTGAAGAGCCCGGTTGGGCATCTTCAGGTTCGGGTTTGACGACAGTTCTTCCTCACGGCATTTCTGATGGAACATGATTCGCGATCCATCGCGCCAGATTATCCTTCAGATGGCTGAGGGAGTTCTGGAGCTTGGGGTTCTTCTCCAACAGTTGCTCATGAACCTCGATGGCGCGGTAGAGACCCGGTGGACCCTCCTTCTCCGAGGGCGGTTCAGGCGGGCCAGTGCTGACTTTTACTGTCACGGACGTCGTGTCGGTCAGGCCGGCGCTGTCAGTCACGGTCAAGTTCACCTTGTAAGTGCCGTTCGCGGCATAGGTGTGCGTGACCTTGGCCCCATACGCCATGCTCCCGTCCCCGAGAGTCCATGAGTAGTTCACAATGCTGTACCCATCGAATGCCTTCGAGCTCTCTCCGCTCACCGTTACAGTGAGTTCGTCAATCTCCACGATCCCAATCCCCGCTCGCGGGGTCTTGTGAGTCGGCGTGATTTCCTTGCTCACGGTCACGTCCTTGGAGTCGGAGTCGTTCAGGTCCTCGCTGTCTGTCACGGTGAGGTTCACCTCGTATGTGCCGTTCGCGGCAAACGTGTGAGTCACCTCGACACCGAAGGCCTCCCCCCCGTCCCCGAAGCTCCATGAATAGTTGACGATGGTCCGGCCATCAAAAGCCTCTGATTCAGCACCGCTCAGCTGAACGGTCAGGTTGTCGATGTTGACAACCTCGATCTCAGCCACCGGCCTTCTGGGGACCTCCTCAATCTTCACGTTGACTTTCTTCTCGGTCGAGTTCTTGGCATTCCCATTGTCCGTCACGGTCAGTTTCACTGAGTACGAACCGTTCGCGGCATACTCGTATGTGACAACTGGCGCGCTCGAGTTCTTTTCCTCGCCATCACCGAAGGTCCAGGAGTAGTGTACGATAGAGCCATCACTATCACTCGATGTTGAGGCATCGAAGTCTACCGTAAGGTTGTCGGCATCATACAAGAAGCTGGCGACCGGAGCCTTGTTCACGGATTCCGGCTCGCTCTTTGGCTTCAATGATGCTATGCCGACCACGACAAGCGCGACAGCTACGACGGCCGTCGTGGCGACAATTGCTAGTTTCGCTTTTGGGCCTATGCTCCCCCTCCCCGGGATAGCCGTCTCAAGAGAAGTCAGTATCGGATAAATCACTTTCTACGATTTGTCCCGTGCGATGCGTCGTTTCCGGTGGAAAGAGGCTTCCCGGCCTTCCGACTCGAGGTACATATTTGCTCAATTGAAAGGCGACACTAAAGCGCCGAAGTCCCCCCTTCATCTTCGATGGCTCTCTGCTGCAACACGCGTTGCGACAACATTCTTTATCCGAAAAACTATGCCGCCTCCGCTAAGGGTGAGCTGCTATGGTTCAGATGCTTGATGTCATGCAGAAGGCTTTGGAGGGTGTGCCAAAGACGGAAAACGACTATCAGCTCCGAACCTTTGCTCCCAAGGTCCAAGAAAAGGTCAGGGAACACCATATCCGATTCGACCCCAACAACCCGATTCCCAGTGACGACTCTATGGCGGATGCGGTGTTCGAAGCTGCTTTCGAACTCCTCTCGGAGGTAGGCGCTTACTGCACGGACACCGGCAGAGTGATCAGTTACTCAGAGTCAGAGATCAAGGAGGGGCTCAGGGCAGCTCCCAGTGAGATGTACTTCGGGGAAGGACGTGACAGAAAGAAGTTCGTGGCGAGAACGATCGGAGATAGGACTCCTCCGTGGTGCTTGCTTGGAGCGGCCGGAGGGGCCTGCTCAGGCGAGCCTGCATTCCTGACGCTGATGGAGGGCTATGCGGAGATCCCCGAGACCGATGCGATCACGACCCCTGCGCTGACCAGGGCTGGAGGCATGAGGATCAGACCCGCATCTCCCCTCGAAGTGCTCGGGTCGATGCGGAACGCCGTGCTTGCGAGGGAGGCGTGCAACAGGGCGGGAAGGTCCGGCATTCCTCTCATGAACACCCTCGCGACCGCCGAGTCGGATATTGCGTTGGCAGCCGCGCTGCACCCGAAGTTCGGCCTTCGACCGTCGGACGGCTACATGATTGCGAGCATGGACCCAATGAAGGTCGACTTCGCGAGATTGAACAAGGCGATGTGCGTTCACTCTACTGGAGGAGCGGTGGGAATAGATTTCAGCCCTCTCCTTGGAGGCTATTCTGGAGGTCCGGAAGGCACGGCGGTTTCCACGGTCGCTCACAGCATGGCCAACCTGCTTACGTTTCAGGCGAGCTATCTCATTCCTTTCCCGCTGCACCTCAAGTACGTATCCAACAGCAGCAGGGAGATGTTGTGGATCATATCGACTGCTGGTCAGGCCGTCAGCAGGAACACCCATCTGTTGAGCATCAGCTTGAACTACACAGCCGCGGGTCCTTGCACTCCGATGTGTCTCTATGAGACTTCGGCTTCAGTGATATCCGCTGTCGTGTCAGGACTGTCCGTGGAATCCGTCGGAGTTGCCACGAACAAGTATGAGGATCGAACTACTCCTGCCGAGCCACGAGTCTCCGCTGAGGTTGCCCATGCAGTTGCAGGCATGAAGCGGTCTGAAGGCAATGAGCTTGTCAAAGGTCTGCTGAAGAGATACGAATCAAAGCTCGGGAACCCTCCCCTTGGCAAAACGCTGTACGAGTGTTGGGACGCGGATAATCGATGTCCAAGCAAGGCATACGCGAGCTTGATAAGAAGATTCAAGAGAGAAGTGACCGATTTCGGGATACCTCTTGTGATATAATCGCCGTGGGTAGTCTCTCGGCCAAGGCTAAGGTTTCTCTTCGTTCTTCTGTTTCTCGTCCTCGAACTTCAGCGCGGCCGAGTTGATGCAGTATCTCTGACCAGTAGGCTCCGGGCCGTCGTTGAAAACGTGTCCCAGGTGTCCTCCGCATTGGCTGCACGCGACCTCGGTCCGAGTCATGAACAGGCTTCTGTCCTGCTTTGTCTCGACGCTCTGTTTGGATGCGGGAGCCCAGAAGCTGGGCCATCCAGACCGAGAATCGTACTTCTTGTCAGACTCGAAAAGTGTGTTTCCGCACGCAGCACACTTGTAATGTCCCTTCTTCTTGTTATCAACATACTCACCCGAGAACGCAGGCTCGGTGCCCTTCATCCTTAGTATGTAGAATTGCTGCGGCTCGAGTTCCTTCTTCCACTCTTCCTCGCTCTTATTCGTCTTGGCAGTCACTGTTCCACAATGACTATCTAGACTCGCGTGCCAAATAACGATTGTCCCGCACGATGAGAGCATCGAGCCCCCGGTACCAGACGACTAAACCTATTCGATGCAGCGATTCGGTTGCGGAATCAGGGGTTTCCACAACCTCTCTGTATTTCTATATGTGACAGGTAGCCAGCCCGCGCTTCTGCAGATACTTCTGGTGGTAATCTTCGGCGGGGTAGAACTCCTTGGCTTGGGCTATCTCAGTCGCTATCTCGCGGTTCCTGAACCTCGTGTCGGATTGCAGTCTCTTCTTCGAAACCTCGGCTGATACCTTTTGCTCTTGGCTGTGATAGAATATCGCGGATCTGTACTGTGATCCGAAATCTGGTCCTTGTCTGTTCCGTGTTGTGGGGTCGTGGATCCTCCAAAAGACCTCCAACAACTGCTCATACGAGACGAGTTCGGAGTCGTATACCAGCTCCACAGCCTCTGCATGCCCTGTCCGGTCTGTGCACACATCCTGGTATGTTGGATCTCTGGTCGTCCCTCCTATGTATCCAACCCGCGTCGATATAACCCCGTTCACCCTGCTGAATGCTTCCTCGACTCGCCAGAAGCATCCTGCTGCAAATGTTGCCTTCTCCGTCATCTATCTCAAGAGATGATGTAGTTTTGACGTCGATAATGAACTTGTAGCCCAATTCCGAAGTTCGGCATTCCCTTTCATCAGGATTACGCTGTTCTGGCGTTTATCCCGGCCACCGGGTGCCTGCGAACACAAGCCATGCGAGAGCGGACTTAGAGGTCAGGCTCAGGAGCACATAGACCTTCTCCCCGTGCAAGTAGTCAGCGTACCTGCCCTTCCCCCTGTATTGCAGTATCATGTTCACGGCGAAGATGTTGAAGAACGCTGCCAGAATCGGGAAGATGAGGTACACTACCCACGGCACGGAGTCCGTAGAGTCAAGCAGTGCCCCGAAGAAGTATATGCCCAGGACTATCCAGACAACAAGTCCCGCGAAGGAGCCGAACATGTACGAGGTCCAGTTGGTCTTCTGTGTTGTCTGGTTGTGCAGTTCCATCATCAGGCCGAACAAGTTCATCGTCGCGTTCAGTGCGAACATCAGTATCAGCGCGGACAGCTCCCAGATGCCGCACAGCATGGCAATGAGCACGACCATCACTGACGAGCTAACTGCATACTCGTACCATCTTGCGTAGTTGATCCCCTTCTTCAGGTTCGACGCGTACCACTCGAATCCGCGGCCAGTTGATACGCTGAAATGCGCAACTGCAGAACAGAATAGGAATATCGCCACGAGCGGGGCAAGGGGCATGTCCAACAGGACGTTCCTGTCTTGGATCACTGTGCCAGATTCTGGGTCGAAGTCCAGCAGCGTCTGCTGCACGGGCATCGTGGAACTCGTGCTGAGAAGAAGTATAAGCACGCCCTGTACCAGATGCAGAACTCCCATCGCCTGATTGAACCTCTTCAGCTTGTCAATCTTCTCGTCTTGACTCTTGTCCATTTCCTTCAGCCACCTGTCTATTTGGAGAACCGGACATCTCATCCGCTTGTTCTCTTCTGCCCGGGATTCAGAACGAGCGGTATATCATACCTTCGTCTCCGCCCGGGGCCTGAGCGGGTATTTTGTGGAGTAATACTTATGCCAATAACCGAATTTCGCACATAGGCCGCTGCCTGTTTCCAGACGTACGGAATCTGAGCTATGCTCAACAGGATCACGGTGATGCTTGATGACAGAGTCAGTTGCTTATGACGTAGTCCGTAGGATCGGAAGAATCGAAGTGAGGAAGTATCCATCGGTTCTGCTCGCAACCGTCGAGGGCCAGGATGACGATGAAGCCTTCGGGATCCTGTTCCAGTTCATATCCGGAGGCAACGTCGCCAGGCGGAAGGTTGCCATGACAGTCCCAGTTGTGTCAAAGGCCCCCTCGTCGGAGAGGATGGCCATGACTGCCCCCGTGATATCTGGCAAGAGGACATTCTCATTCGCAATGCCCTCCGAGTATACAGCACGGACAGTGCCAAAACCGGTGGATGACAGGATTCGAATGATCGAGATCCCTGAGCGGACTGTCGCCGCCCTCAGTTTCAGCGGAAGGTCCACTGATGATATGGCCAACAGGAAAGCTGCAGAGCTGGCCTCAGTTCTCAAGGCGAATGGTGTCAGGGTTAAGGGGGAGTCGTTTCTGATGCGTTACAACTCCCCATTCATGCCTGGCTTCCTGCGCAGGAATGAGGTGGCAGTTGAGATTGAGTGAGATGGGATAGCATTTCCATGACAAGCCATTCCGCCAATTGTCCGTTTACCTACAGCAGGTCTATTAGTGCCCATAGCTGATTGCGGATACCAGAGCAGACAGCTCACCATCTTATCGAGGGTTAAGGAGGAGTAGCATTTGGCCGACAATGTAGTTCATGTGGAGAACCTTTCAAAACACTATCCGCCAGATATCAAGGCGGTTGATGGGGTCAGCTTCTCGATTCCGTCAGGGGTGGTGTTTTCGCTCCTCGGGCCAAACGGCGCCGGGAAGACGACGGTTGTTGAGATACTCGAAGGACTTCGTACGCCCACTTCAGGCACGGCTCTTATCTTTGGAACGGACGCCTCAAAGGACTACGCGAAGCTCAGGGACAGAGTTGGCATCCTCCCTCAGAATTTCGAGCCGTTTGACATGCTGAAGCCCAGCGAAGCGATCGAGTATTGGGCAAGCCTGTACGACATGCGCATCGCCAAGAAGGAAGTGAAGGAGCTTCTGGAAAGTGTGGGTCTATACGAGCGGCGGAACTCAATGTCGAAGAAGCTCTCCGGCGGAGAGAAGAGGAAGCTAGGGATCGCACTATCGCTCGTGAACAATCCGGAGCTTCTTTTCCTTGACGAGCCGACAACTGGCCTCGATCCCAAGGCGAGAAGGGATCTTTGGAAGCTCATAGACGGCATCCGAGGAAGAGGCACAACAGTGGTCCTGACAACGCACTATTTAGACGAAGCTGAGAAGCTCGCAGATGACGTCGCTATCATGCACAAAGGCAAGATCATCGTGCGCGGCAAGCCCGCCGATCTTGTCTCGAAGTACAGCAAGATGACCGTGGTCGTGTTGGTCGGAGCCGGTAAGGAAGGCCTCAGCGAGATGATGCGTCGCGGGATACCGGCTACGGAAGAAAACGGCGACGTCCTGGTACCGGTATCAGACCCTGCGGAGATGCGAATCGTGCTGGCAAAACTGGCGTCGATCCAACTGAAAGTCAAGGACATGTACACAAGGCGGCAAACGCTCGAGGACGTCTTCCTCAATGTTGTGGGCGCGAAGATGGATGAGGGGGTGCTCGGCCAATGAGGCGGATTCTCGCTGATACGGTGGCCTTCGGGAAGCAATACATCCGGTCCGGGGTTGCCATGTTCTTTGCTTTTGCCTTTCCGATTCTCCTTATACTCATATTTGGAGCGATATTCTCCGGGAGCGGGGAAATGAAGCTCAGCCTGCCCGTCCAGAACTTGGACGAAGGGCCTTACTCGCAAGCATACGTGCAGATCTTGGAGAACATCAGCGTCGTCGATATCGAGATGATCCCGACGGACCAGGACATCGAGGACTACATCAGAAATGAGTCTCTCCAGAACGCTATCCTGATACCCCGAGACTTCTCCTTTGAGATCGGGGAATACCTCGTCGGCAATAGATCTCTGATGGTGAACATCACGCTCTATTCGGCGGACCCGTCCTCATCGACATATGCCACCATACAAGAAGTGGTTTATCTGTCCACGGTGAACCTCAACTACGCTCTGGCAGGGGCGACACCAGTGGTCGGGTTCACCTCCACAGAGCCTCCAGGATTTGACGATCTGACATTCATGGACTTCTTCCTGCCGGGCGTCGTCGGGTTGGTGGTGATGACGAACACATTGTACACGATCACCTCTACATGCGGCGAGTACAAGACTCGAAGTTACTTCAAGCTCCTGGCAACAACATCCCTGAAGAAGTACGAATGGCTCCTGTCGAAGTTCATATTCTACACGTTGCTGCTATTCGCTTCTCTGATTTTGACATTCGCGATAGGCCAGGCGATTTTCGACATGACGTCGACTCTGACGCCTCTCGCATTCGTGTTCATTGCAGCGGGAGGGTTCCTGTTCCTTTCGATGGGGATGACAGTGGGGATCATCGTCAAGGACCCTGAGTCAGGAGCTGCTGTCGCCAACGCGATAGGGTTCCCGATGATGTTCCTCTCGGGCATATTCTTCGACTTGGAAACCATGCCGGACTACATCCAGGCCATCTCAAAAGCGTTCCCGCTGACGTACTTCAACGACGGGCTGAGGGATGCGATGTTCGGCGGCAATCTCGAGAGCGCCCTGTTCAACCTGGGCATTGTCGTACTTATCGGCTTGGTGTTCTTCGTGCTGGCCAGCAAGCTGATGTCTTGGAAGGAGAGGTGAGCTAGCAGATCAACCCTTTCTTTTTCTTCCTACTGGGCATACCCTGATGCAGACACCGCACATTTGCTCCCAGTCCTTCAACTGAAGTTCCTTGCCCACCTTCAGATGGTGTTGGTCGCATTTCCTTTTGTCAACGACACCATATCCTTTCAGTGCCCTCGCGGGACACGCGACGATGCACCTGTCGCATCCGGCGCACGGATCGAAAACAATAGGCTCATCCGGCTCCAGCTCCGCGTCCGTAACGATCGTGGTCAGGCGAACCCTCCCGCCGAACTGAGGCGTGAGAAGGAGACTGTTCCTCCCAAGCACCCCGAGACCCGCGGCAATAGCAGCATGCCTGTGGGACATATCTCCCATGTTGTTCTCGAGGTCATATGGGGGTGAGGCAGGTATTGGGAGTGCCTTGAATCCGCGGCGCTCCAGAAGTCTGGCAACCCTGAACGCGATGCGGTTCAGCTCGTTGTTTGCGACAATGTAACTAATGGAGTACTCCCTGCTGGGCGCTGAGTCGAAGGCGGCAGAAGGAACAGCGAGGGCGATTGATATGATGCTCTTCGCGCCCCTGAGGATGTCCTCAGGCCCATGCCCCTTGGGCGCGCCCTTCAGGGATTCTGCAGTTGCGATTGCCACGAGATCGGCACCCAGTTTCATGGTTTCGTCCCGAACATCGTGTGCTACTCCTCGCTTGCTGGTCATGGTTGTTCCCATCGGGAATCGTCGATTGTACTTATTTCTCTTGCCAATTCGAGGCTTGTGGGCCATCGGCTTTTACGGATAGCTGAGTTGGAGGAGCCTATGAGTCAACGACGGATGTTGGTGAGGCCTCCGTTGATATCTTCAAATCCCTGAAAGTGAAGTAAAAAAGCGTTATGCCCGTTGCGTAGAGGGCGGTGGCGATGTAGAAAGCAAGATCGCTGTTGCCCCCCACTATCAGAAGACCCCCGAAGAAGGTGCTCGCGCTATTCGGCAGGCGCCAGATGATCGAGTTCACGGCACTGGCAAAGCCCCTTTCTTCCTTCGCAACCAGCCCCATCATGACGGTGTCCATCATGGGTGACGCCATGTTCATCAAGGCTGCCCGAACCAGGTAGAATGAGCTCGCGAGGATGGCGGTCGGCATGAACACGATGCTCAGCATGAACATTGTGGATACTCCCTGGACCATCACGATAGCGTTGATGAAACCGTACTTGCCGGAGAGTCGCGGGCTCGCAAAGGCAGCGAGTCCCATTGTTACGCTGGAAAGCGCCAATAGCGGGCCGCTGAACTCGTCCTCCACTCTGAATTCCTCATACAGCCACAATCCTATCAGAGGGATTATGAAGCCTGCACCGAGCCCTACGATGCTATTGATCAGCGAGAACTTCATCAGTGGTTTCATGTTCTTGCTGCGCAGCAGTTTGGGTCTTTCATGAAGTACCTCCTTGTAGTCTCTCAGGAGGAACCAGAGCAGTATCGGAGAGAGCGCCGATACTGGAGCCAGTAGCAGAACCGTGCTTTCGTGGACGGTCGCGGAGTCAAATCCCGTGAGATCCTCTACTGACGGGAACAAGAAGGGCAGAGCCATTCCAATGCCAAAGCTCGCAGTGCCCACTATGAAGCTCAGTGAGAACGCGGCCACCCTGTTCTTGTCGTCGGTCTGGTCGGCGATCAATGCATTCCACGAAGAAAGGAACGCGCTCTCGACAATGCCGGTGGCTACAGAAGCCACAATCAGAAGCGTTAGGTCTTGAGTCAATCCAAATACGAGTGTGATGAAAGGGATCGCCGCGAAACCTATTACGAGCAATGGCTTCCTGCCTATCCTGTCCGCGAGAATTCCGAAGGGGATTGCGAAGAGGATGGCTGACACTCCCATTACCATCAGGAGGAGTCCTATGTGTGGCTTCAGTTCTTCGATCTCAGCATAGTATGCACTGATGAATATGACAATGTAGCCGATTGCGACCGAACTCGGGAAAGTCAAATAGATGAGCCACTTCACGCTAGAAGGCACAGCTTGGAACATGCCTTTCTTTTGCGGGAATAGGGGATCCTGTTCCATATCCACATCTCAAAGGGGTGTGACTACAGAGAATCACGAAGTTGGCTATCTCATTTTCTTCCGGGGTGTGGTGGAAGTAGATCTCTCTTTGAGGAGTTTCCAGCGCTCCCTGTATAGCTTCAGGTAGGCCTCGAACTCTTCCTCTTTCATGGAAACCAAGGTGTAGTACTCAAAGGCCTGCTGAGTTGTGAAGAAATCGAGGTCCTCGAATTCCTCAACATTGTCTGGCCATTTGTCGCCGCAACACACCTCGTACATCTTCTTGTCAATACCGACCAGCTTCGTTGCCAGATCCGGATCGTCTGGGATCTTGTAACCTAGCTTCGCCAGGCTTCTCAGGGCGTCCCTCGTCTTCTCGACGGTCAGTTCCCTCTTTCCTTCCTTGCCATGACTCAGGTGGAATATCTCGGCCGTAGTCCTATAATAGGTCTCTATGAAGTGGTCGATCCTCTCTTCTCGTGCGACCTCGATCAGATCCGCGCTCTTCATCTTCCTTATGTGGTGGTAGATCGCCTGTGGAGTCATGTCCAGGGCTTCGGCAATCTGGCTAACGGTGTATTCCTTGGCCCTCAGCATGTGAATTATCCGTCTGCGGGTCTTATCCGCGAGGAGCTGGAAAGCCTCTGGGTCCTTGATGTGCTTGAACGCCTTCATGCTTCACCTCGAAAAGGAATAGTTTATAACTAATATAAATGCTTCTCTCGGTAATACTGACGGTTGTATCGTTAAAACAAAGGTTTTAATTACTATTACGTGCATTACACTCCGAAATGAAACGGGGGCAGAAACCGTGAAGATAAGTATGGTCGGTCTGACTGCGGAGAACCGTGGGTTGCTTGGCTCTCGAAGCTTCGTAGGAATGGCAGGCATGATGCTGAGCCGGAGCGGGCATCACCAATTGGGCGGGACGGGGAGGTTGTTCTGATGCAGCCTGCTGAGTACCTTTCAAGATACATGCAAAAGGGTCCAGCAATCAATGTAAATGGGCTGGATCGCTACTCCTGGTATGAGCATCGGGAGAAGGACTCCCTTTGGCTCATCTCAGCTCTGCGGCGCGAACACCGTGGAGCTAGGACCCGCATCAATGTGCAAGTCCCAGCAAGTTCGGGCAGCGAAGCGGACAGGCCATTCCCAGAGACTGCCGATCCATTGCCCAATATGCGTTGCTCGAGGGAATGCCTTGGAACCCAGCAGTAGCGGCCTTCATCCTCGACGTCGCCGATCAGGCTTGTCAGTCTTCGGTATGTCGTGATCAATTCCAGCTTCAGCTAAGGAAACATGAAATCGATACTCAAGGCCGGGATGTGCTGCTACTTCGGTTTCCGCCTGGACCTGATGACTGTGAACAAGGCAATCACGCATGCGGCAGGGATCAGGACGGTCTGGAACTCCGGTATGACCTCTCCGGTCGTGAACTGCATCTTGTAAGCTATCTGGAGATGGTTGCCCTCCAAGTCCATCGCTCCGGTGCCAATCGTGACATTGTACGTCGTCAGGGGCGCCAGCCCCGTCGTCGGAGTGAAAGTCAGCTTGTGCTCAACCGAGTCCCAGGACAGGCTGCCGTCAACATACGGCGTGATCGCAAATGCACCGACGAGCGAGTCAAAGTCCATCTCCTCGCTGAACCATATCTCTATCGCGGCATTCGTGGGAACTCCCGTGCCCTCGGGCGACGACCACATGACTGTGGGGTTTCCAGAGCCCTTGACATTGTAGTAGTCGCTGAGGAACTCGTCCCAGGTGGAGTCGTAGGCGAAGTACAGCGACCCGAATGAGTAGTCGTAATCATACCACTCGAGAGGGAAGTATATGGTAATGCCGTTGACGTGGTCGATGATCGTGCCCGGATTGTCCGGATTCGTGCCGTGCACCTCATAGAGAACTGCCGACTTTACATCGCTGATGATGTTTGCCGCAAGGATGCCAATCGTCTCATTCGGGATGAGGCTCCACAGGTTCTCCGCCAGGTGGTGGAGGTCCACTACGTCCTCAGTCCATACTCCCTCGTATTGCTCCGTCTGCTCCCTGGCGACGGTGACATGGTTGACCCACAGCGACATGCCTTGGATCAACTCAGTCGACATCGAACTTGCTGAGGAGACGAGCGTGCTTGCGGCATCCAGGTCTATTACGGAGAACGCGTAGGACTCATTGAGCATGGACCATCCGGGGGTGCCGACCTGCGATTCGTAGTATTCCGCAGTGTAGTTGAGGACCTCCTTGCAGAAGCTGAGTTCTGACATCTCCGTGTTGGCTACGAGCTCAGCCAGCGGTCCGCTGTATTCCAGCCCGGCGTCCGGAACACGTATCTCCGAGCCAATCATGTAATAGGCGTATGGCGCCACCTGGTAAGCGACCTCGATCGATCCCATGGAGCACGCGTCGAACCCGATGACATCGTAGACGACACCCGTCTCATACAGTGCAATGTCAAGCTCGACCATGTCCAGGTAGTCATAGGTGTTCGAATCGTCCCAGCAGATGCCGCCCCAACCAGCTCCGTGATCCCACAATATCAGCACGTAGTTGGTCGCCGGGTATGAGCCGACAGCCCATTTAACGAAGTCAATAAGTGTCTGAGGTTCTCCCATGTTGGCTTCGCCGATGTCCTGGGTGGCGTTCGCGGCCGTAGGCGTCATTCCCTGCGTTACTCGAAATCTCTTGGTGGATGTCCAATCACCATAGGAATCATTGTAGCCCGGAATCCTGTCGAACTCAACCAGGATGTTGACATCCATCGTCGACCCCGTTGCGGACATCTCCAGGAAGTCCTCGATCCCGTACCTTTCGAGGTTATTGTCCGCATCGAGATACACCATGAACGTCCATGTGGTTGGCGAACCAACGCCCGATGGCGGGATTATCAAGGCGAAGCTTGCTATTAGCAGGGCCGAGGCGAGGAGCGCCACGAAGACTCTCTCTCGCCTTCCAATTCGTCCTTCGGCCTCCCCTACGTGGTTGAGATCTCTGTCGATTATTGGAATCGGCCTGTGGTTTGTGAGTTCTTCTCGGCCGTCGTCGAGACCAGCTATCATCTTGGTCCTCCTGTGTGGCATTCTCGGTCTGGCATAAATACGGAACTGTTGTCGATTGTATTCAGCTTGCGGTTATTCAAGCTTGCTGTGCGCTTATCATCTCGTTCAACTGCCTGTCCAGTCTTGCTTTCCCTGGTTCAGGCTATATGAATGAGGGTGATTGTGCCGTAGCACAGACCCCATGCAGTCCCTGGGAGCTCAGCGGCCGGTCCAAACGGGCGCAGTCCACGCCGTCACACCCGGCACTCCGTCCATGTTGCTCGCCGTCGTCACGCGTATGTAGTAGTAGTGCGAGGTGTCCGATTCGAGCGAAAGTGCTAGGTCGACTATGTTCCCGCTTGTAGGAACACTCGCGACGACAATCCCGCGGTCGGAGATGATCTCGACCATCGTTACGTCGTCGCTGGGGACTCCGTCGGGGTCCTCGATGTGAATCGAAGCCACATAAGACGATACTTCAGGGGACAGAGTCGATCCCATGACCTGTCCGTTCAGAGTGTATGAAACACGCAGGTTCATGTCGAGGGTCGCGTAGCCTCTGTTTTCCCTCATGGCCTCGTAGAGGTTGTCAGGCGTGAGGCTCGGAGCAAGCAACACTGTCCTGACCTCGCTCCCTGAGATCCAATCGGGGTTGTGGGTGTCCGAGTTGGCGGAGGGCATCACGTGCCATCCCGCATCCAGGGCCTTGTTGTAGCTGGCATCGTAGTACACGGCGTTGTAGGCCTCGATGACGGACATGGCGCCGTCTCTGGACTCCGTGTAGTAGTCATAGCCCATGAAGTCTCTGCTCATGTACAGAGGGTGGTTCCATTGGCCGATCGCACCGGTCTGTTGCGCGAGCCAGTCATAGAAGTCCGGGAGCCGCTCGCTTCGGACTTTCAGCGGTTCCTGCGGTGGAAGCTCGCGGATGTTGTAGACATTGATCTCGCCACATTTCGCAAGTAGCCACGCCTCGTAACCAGCCATCGCCACGAAATTCTCGGATGTGTAGAAATCTGCTGCATCCAGGGTGTCCGCCCACTCTTCCGAGTCCATGGTCAGACCCTCGTAGGCGTGCCAGAATCCCACATGGTCCGTGACTGCCATGAAGTCCGCGCCGGCGGCTATCGCTGCCGCGTAGGCGTCCCAAGGCGTCCCTTCCCAGGCATCCGAGTATGAAGTGTGGGTGTGCAGGTCTCCGAAGTAGAGGTTGTACTGCTCCGCAGGTCTGCCCGCGCCTTGCCCAGACGCGACATTGCCGCAGAACAATGGCAACGCCATGATTAGAATCAACATCGCTGACACACAAGACAATCGAATCCTCTCAATCATCGAGTATCCTCCCCCATAGGCTCTGGTGGGGGTAACGCGTGTCGGCCTTAAATCGGTTGCGCGCTGGAGCCCGCAATACTCCTCCCGGGGTTCGGAGCTTCTGCGTAATGAAAATCATAAGGACGTTGACTGCGATGGGTGTTGTAGGAAGAGACAATGAAGTGCGGCAAGTGCGGAACCACTGTACCTTCGGAGGCGGCGTTCTGTCCTTCTTGTGCGAACCCTCTTCCGCAAGACGAAGACCAGCATCTTGAGGCGCCTCAAGTATCAGGACCGTCCAGTTGGAAGGTCTTAGCGATCCTGGTTGTTGTTTTCCTATTGCTGGGGCTTCTGGCTGCGTATCTGTACTGGGGTGGCGAGTCGAATCCCTCAGGAAATGGCGGCAATTCCGCCACGCTTGTCATCACCCTTGTGTATCCATGGAACATGAACAGCTCATCTTGCCCCTACGTCTTATACTTGAATGGCGAGTATGAGAGCAATGGCTCTATCCCCGGCGGCGAATCAGTGACAATAACTCGGAGCTACACATTGAACGAGTCCGCTCTCAGCGTATTGGTGCACGTTGAGCTTCCCGGCAGGATCGGGCAGCCTCAGGATGAGAGCGTCATTCTGTCCCGAGGTGAGACTGAGCAGCTCACAATCGTCCTCCCCATCATATGAACAACTTGCAGCGACAGTGCATGTCCATCGCCGCGAAGGTTTTAAAGAGTCTCCACGATGTGGTTGATATGCCGGCGCTTGGCACATTGGGCGACGGATCATCAACTAACGCGGACAGGCCGTTCAAGAGAGGCATCCTCACAATTCGCGCGAAGGGCATCCTCGCCTATGCTCTCGGAATAATGGTCCTGTTCTTCGGCTTCATCGCTTCGATACCTCTCTTCCTGACGAACAATGGCTCTTGGGCGCTCATTGCCATCGTGGCTGCGTATCTCGTGTTCGCCTTGGCGGTCTACTATCGATTCGTGGGCTTCAAAAAGAACTTCAGAAGAATGATGGCGCAAACCACAACTCCACGGACCGATTCGATGGACAGGCCGGACATAATCTTGAGCCCAACGTTTATGCTCGCCGGTGACAAACTCCTCGATGACGACTACGGCAAGTTCGCCTCAGTTGCGATACTTGGTATTGTGGGTCTGCTGCTCGCGGCGTTCTACTGGTTGCTGGGCAGGCTTACGTGAAGTCGCCCTTACGCCCTAGTGCTGGAACTCGGTGTCGTGCATCCTCAGGCCCTTCTTCCATTTCGTACCAGTATAGTCAATGAAGAGCTCGACGCGCCCAACCTTGTTGAAGCCGCGGCCTGCGAAGTATCTGATAGCGCTGGCGTTCCTCGCCACAGGGCGCACGTTGAGAAACCTGACTCCCATTGACTCGGCCTCGCTGACGACGGCCTCGACAAGTCGTCTGCCAATTCCTTGACCCCTGTGCTCCTTGGCGACCACGATCGGCTCCAGCTCCGCCTCCTCGTCGCCAACAACAAGCCCTGCGAAACCGACCACCTGAGCACCCTTGACAGCAACCCATATCTTCCCAGGGCCAACCTTCTTCAGGTGCTTGTCGAAGAATACCTCGGGGTGCTTGCCGCCTATTGAGGGATCAGCGTAGAGATCCCTGTGCCATTCAGTCAGTTCTCTCCACAGGCTCCTGCAGGCCTCCTTGTCGGAGGGTTTGTACTTGCGGATCGAAACCACACTGTCGACTTTCGCGCTCATCGCGAAACGAGGGAAAGTGATATCTGGTAATTATCCTTCGCCTTCGTTCGAGATTGTTTTCCGCATCTGCAGCGCAAATCCTCCGAGGAGGAGAGAAATCCCGCTCGATTGACGAGAGAAAACGGATTTATCATCGTATCACTTCTGGGTTTCTCGTTCAGGTCAAGGAAGTCGACGGGGGAATTAGATGAGTACGATCAGACAAATGGTCATGCCGCTGAGATATGTTCAGGGTCCTGGAGCCCTTGAACTCCTCGGTCCACATGCAGCCATATTGGGCAGGAGTGCCTACGTCATTGGGGAGTCAGTCGCACTGTCGATAGCTGGCGAGCGGGTCAGAAAGTCCCTGGCGTCCGCAGGCATCAGCATCAGCCTATGGGTCGACACGGTGAAGGAATGTACGCATGCGAACATCGATGGGCTATCTGCTAGAGCTGATGGAGCTGATGTGGACCTAGTCGTTGGGGTTGGCGGAGGAAAGGCCATCGATACGGCAAAGGCGGTTGCGAACAAGCTCAGGATCCCGGCCTGCACCGTAGGTACCCAATGCGCGACAAATGCAGATGCGAGTGGCGAATCAGTGGTTTACACGGACAACCACGAATACGTCGAATCCATCAAGCTCAGGTCGAACCCAGCACTCGTGATCGAGGACACTGATATTCTGGCCGGAGCACCTGTCAAGTACCTCATCCAGGGCATGGGGGACGCGTTATCATGCAGGTTCGAGGCCCAGGCTTTCGCCAAGATGCGCGAAGAGAAAGGAGGCGGTCCTGTGCCTCTCGCCGCGACCCTTGCACTCGCCGAATCGTGCTATCGGACCCTGATGTCCTCAGGGGTCAAGGCTGTCGAGGATTTGAGGAATGGGATTTGCTCGGACGAGGTTGAGGGGATTATCGAGGCCGTGAAGTTCACATCGTCCGTGGCCTTCGAGAATTCAAGCTGCGCGATGGCGCACGCAGTGCATAACGGGCTCACCACGATCAAAGGCGTCGAGGGCGCCCATGGCGAAATCGTGGCGTACGGAACGATAGTCCAATGCGTCTACGAGGGGAGACCAGTAGAGGAGACAAGGTCCGTCTATGAGTGGTGCAAGGAGCTCGGGCTCCCAACATCCCTCAAGATGCTGGGTGCGCCATCGAGGGACAAGGTCGAGGTTGCCGCGAGGAATGCATGTGCTGATTCGGACATGAAGTGCATGCCTGGCAAGGTCGTACTCGAAGACTTGATCAGAGCAATGGAGACTGTCGAAAGAGGTTTCTGAGAAGCCTCGAAAAGGGGATCGAAGGATGATCGCAAGGAGGGCCATCGTAAGGGAGCCAGGGAGCAGATACTCGGACTGTCTCTCCACGCACCCGTTGAGGCACACGATCGACCTAGCGCGTGCACGCGCGCAGCATGTGGCATACAGGAAGGCACTGTCAGAGCTCGGCCTCGAGGTCATTGCATTGCCGAGGGACGACGATCACCCGGATTCGTGCTTCGTGGAGGATACCGCGGTCGTTCAGAATGGGAGAGCTCTAATATGCAGAGCTGCGAAGGAGGAGCGCCGCGGAGAGGAAAAACAGATCGAGTCCTTACTCTCGCAATACATGCCTGTGAAGAGGGCCGTTGCTCCTGGAACAGTCGAAGGAGGAGATGTGGTACATCTGCCCGACTGGCTCATAAGCGGGCTCACGCAAAGGACCAATCCAGAAGGAGTATCCCAAATGGGTAACTGGCTCCAGGTGAAGGTGGATACAGTAGTCGCTCCGAAGATAATGCACCTGAAGAGCTACGTGAGTTACCTGGGTAAGGGAACGGCAATTGTGGCAGAGGAGTACGAAGGTCATCATGCGCTTCAAGGGCTGCGTTTGCTGCGCGTGCCCGAGGACGAGCGCTATGCGGCCAATGTACTCGCCGTAGGCGATGTCCTGGTCGTGATTGAGGGGTATCCCAAGACGAGGAAGATGCTGGCGGAGGCGGGTTTTGAGACAGTGCCCCTCGAGATCGGCGAGTTCCCGAAGTGCGATGCTGCCATCACGTGCCTGTCAATTCTGTTCTGACAGTCCCGGGGTCCGAACCCTGGCTTGCCCTCACACGTCGCCTTCAGGAATCCCAGAGAAAAGACTTAAGATGTGGTTGCCATTGATTACCCTGGGCTGATGGAAATGGAATCACCACGAAGAGGCGGTCTGGAAAGCCTGACAGTCGGATTCATGATAATTGCCTTTGCAGTAGCGATGCTTGTCTCATACATCATAGACGACTGGTGGATGTTCATCCCCATATTCCTAATCGAGGCAGGGGCGTTCTGGGGGGCTACAGGGTTGCTGGTGCACCCCTCCGCGAGACCTCAGAGACCGGGGCTGCAGGACGCTTCGTATTACGTGTTTTGGGGCTTCACCCTGGTGCTGCTGGGCCTCATCTGGATAATCAACTCAGAGTACCCGGGGAACGGTGTGCTCCTGCTTGTGGTCTTCCTCCTCTGGGTCGGAGCGATCGCGATGGCAATGTCTCTGCGGTATTTCCGTAAGAGTCCGCAGACTCCGTGATGGACTGATTACCGCCTGCCAGTCTGTATCGAGAAGGTGGCGAGCACTTTCGACCATCCCTCAATCGAGTATATGCGAAATCATCAGAGAATACGGCATTGTTGAAATCCGATAAGCTGCATCAGTAGGTGATGTGCATGGACGCCCAGAAAGGATACTCGGAGAAGCAGGTGGGGGAGATGCTGAAAGACGTAACTGAGTTCGAGCGGGCCGTTTACCTCGCAACATTCAGGATACCGATGGGCAAGGTCAGTACTTACGGCAGGATAGCGGCGAAGATTGGCAAGCCAAAGGCTTGCCGAGCCGTGGCCAATGCCCTTCACAATAACCCCCTCCATCCCATCGTTCCTTGCCAGCGGGTAGTCCAGGCCAATGGCGGCTTTGGAGGAAGGCAAGATCACGCGGAAGGCCGGAGGAAGCAGTTGGTAGATGAAGGGGTTCCCATGAAGAACGGCCGTATTGTCATGTCAGACGATATTGTGGTATAGGTTTGCACGAAACGCCCTGCGCGAGCCCGTGAACTGGCTCTTTCCCAAAGTCTCAGTATATGATGGTATCGCATCCCTATGTCCCTGGTCCTGAGTGTCATTCCGAAGAGTCGAAATACGTCATAACCTAGAAATCGTATACATAGCGATATTCGCTCGCCCCTCGATATCTGAGAGCAGTCTGTGATTGGCATGGTGAAACCGGAGCAACTGAAGAATAGGGATGAAGAATCAAGCGCCGTGACCACCGCCATGGTAGTGCAGAGCCTCAGGTCGGACTACGCGAAATGTGGAAAGGATACCGCCGTCAAGGCACTTGATGGGATCCAACAGCTTGTTGAGCACCTGATGAATCCCCAGCTAGAGCTTCAGACAACGCTCGACTTCATCACGAGACTGATCTACAAGCAGCTTTCGATCAAGGAAGTCTCCATAGGGCTGAGATCGCCTGCGGACTCGCTGTACCGATACTACTCGATGTATGGGCTCAGCGCGAAGAGCTGGGAAACGCACAAGACCCTGCGCTATACCAGAGATGAGCTCTTCGATCCGTCCAAGTACAAAGGCTCCGCCCTCAGCAAGAGGAGCTTGTTGTTTTTGGCAGAAGACAAGCCGTATGACGATGACGAGCTCAAGACATATTCTTCATTCATTGCCGGCATGCAGAAGCGGACATCCCCAGATGGCTACCTGGAAGGCGACTACATAGATGTGCTCATGCACGACCGGAAGAACGAGATAATCGGCTGGATAGAGGTCACTGGGACTTGGGAGGGGAGGCTGCCCGACGGTGGAACCATAAGAGCGTTGGAGGCGATTGCCTCGATTCTTTCCCTTGTGGCGCCACGACTGCTTGGGGAGGCCAAGGCTTAGATTGTCTCAAGACTGGCCCCGAGGACCGAATCGCCACCTGTTTGCCTCGACAGTGGCCGGTGCGTCCGAACCTATTGCTCTTTCTTCTCGAAATCCTTGAAGAGGCTCGCCGAGCGGGCGATGAGGACGAGGCCAGGAATTGCGAAGAAGAAAGCCGGTGTGAAGATGGCACAGGCTCCTCCTAGCACTGCCACTGGGAACTGGACCCGCATGATACTCGCGACTCCTCCAATGACTCCGAGGATTCCGCATGTGTAGGATATCACCAGAAACGAGGTCTGCTGGACGGACCAGTCGCCCCATTCGCTCGACAATATTGACAACAGCGCAATCCCCAGTATGCCGGCCACTGTTGTGAGCACGGCTCCAGTCATAAGGAAACCCTCGGTTCCTGGCTTCTCTTTCTTCGTGAAATCGTGTCCGCAATACATGCACGCCTTGGCATCCCATGCGATTACCCGACCGCAACGGATGCAGTACCTATTCCCTGAGGGCGCCGGCTCCACACCCTGGGGAGCTAGAGCTGCGCCACAATGTCCGCAAAATCGCATTCCCTGTGCGTTGTCCATCCCACAACCTGAACACTTCATGGTGATTCCCCTGAAGGTCATAGTGCTATGTTCCATATTGTACTTTCTGAGAAAAGCGCCTCGGTTGCCCAACCTGGGTTCCAATCAAGCGCTATCAAGCTTGGCTTGAAAGTAGAGCATCCAGAAATCATGCTCGAATAAGTCGTCTGCGGCAATACCGAGAGACTGTCTCCTCCAAAAGCAATTTAGAGCCAATCGCCAATATTGATGCGAGGAAGTGGCTTCTGCCAAGCCCTTCGCGCGGCAGTAGACACGTCACGTGGAATCCAATGAGGTAAGTGAGAGAAATGTCGATGAGCGGCCAATCTGGAGAGACCGTGGATCCGCGAGACGTTGTACGGAAAATGGAGATGGACTATTCCAGAGGAGTCAAAGACCAGACAGAGAAGGCATTGGAGGCCATGGTGGAATTGTGCGCGAGACTCGAGGATCCCCATGCAGATTTCAGGGCTGTACTGAGAGACGCTGCGGATCTCATATCGCGCCGCTTCTCCATAGCCTCCGTCGCTATCGCCGTGAGAGATCCAGTGGACAAGATGTACAGGTACGAGACCGTTGTTGGAGTAAACGACGAGGTGGTCAAGGAGTTCAAGCGACTGTCATACACGAAGGAACAGATGCTTGATGACAGCAAGTACAAGAGCTATCCTATCAGCAAGATGACGCGCCTCTACCTCAGCGAGGACCATCCCTATGCGGATGGCGAGGAGTTCTCATACAGGATGCCGGGCCTGCTCGACATGAAGAGGAGATCGGTGACAGAGAGCCTGGAGGCCGATTACGTGGATGTTTTCATTCATGGCAAGGGTGACGACATATTCGGCTGGATTGAGCTTTCAGGTACCAGGATGAGGAAGTTGCCTGATGCTGCTACCATAAGATGGACCGAGCTGATTGCCTGCTATCTTGGGATGTTCCTTCGGCTCTCTGGACACTAGAGATCACTGCCTCAGAGTCTGTCCGAATGGTCAATTCGCGCAGTAAGGTTTCCCTTCGCCGAGAACAGAGTGCACTCTGGGCATGAGCTGGCTGATAGGCAGCCCCTGAGGGCACCTCTTCTCGCACTTACCGCACTGCTTGCACGCAGACGCCCTGCGCTTCTTGCTGAAGAACCTGCTGTAGAGCATCCGAGAGGTCCCGACATCGTCATGAATGAAACCGTCATTGTAGAGCTCGAAATTCTCAGGAATGTCCACTCCATTCGGACAAGGCATGCAGTATCCGCACTTCGTGCAGGAGATGGGGGTCTTGTTCTGATACTCAGAGCGGAGCAGGTCGACAAGCCTGAGCTCACGATCTCCCACAGTGTCTATTCCTGAGGAACTCGCTGACCTGATGTTCTGCCTGACCTGGCCCATTGTGCTCATGCCGCTCAGTATCAAGGATACTTCGGGCTGGTTCCATATCCACTGGAGCGCCAGATCTGCGGGCGCGCGTCTGACGCCATTTCTTCTTATGATCTCCCTGATGGATCTTGGCGGATTGGCAAGTCTTCCGCCCAGAAGGGGTTCCATTATCACTACTCCAAGCCCATTCCGGGCAGCGTACTTCAGTCCCTTCGTGCCAGCCTGGTTCAGTATGTCCATGTAGTTGTACTGGATCTGGCAGAAATCCCATCCATCGTGGCCGTCGACGATCTCCTTGAACGCGTCATACTTGTCATGGAACGAGAATCCCAGGTGTGCAATTCTCCCATCCTTTCGAGCGGCCTCCGCACGTTTGAGGAGCTTATGTTTGAGCACCGTGTTCTTCCAGGTTTCCTTGTTCAATCCATGAAAGAGATAGAAATCGATTCGCTTGGTTCCGAGTCTCTTCATCTGCCTGTTGAGGTATTTGTCGAAGTCACTCGGTTTCTCCACCAGCCAGACAGGAGATTTCGTTGCGACACGGACCTTCTCCCTGTACTCTCCTCTCAAGGCCTCTCGGACGAGCGCCTCGCTCCTGCCCTCATGGTAGCCGTATGCCGTGTCCAGGTAGTTCACTCCGCGATCGATAGCATATCGGATCATTCGGACGGATTCCCGCTCCCTGATCTTGCCTCCGAAGGCCTTTTTGTCGTGTGTGGGGAGGCGCATGCAACCGAATCCAAGTGCGGAGACCCTCCAGTCGATCCTACCGAAATCCCTGTACTGCATTGTCGATTCTCACCTCGCTGTTGCGTAAGCGCCTGACGATCCTGACCTGCGGACCTGCTGTGGCTGTTTGAATGAACAATAGTCGTTATCAACGTTCTCCCAGATGATTGACGGTTCGAGCCTGACCTGCCATTTCAAATGGGCGCTGCCACGGGAGTCGCAGGCCATATCTAAGAGTGCGGGAGAGGGGATTTGAACCCCCGGACCCCTGTGGGACAGAATTGCCTATTCCGGCTTCACAATCGATGGAATCTTAAGTCCTGCGCCGTTGTCCAGGCTTAGCTACTCCCGCGGGCGGTAATCCCCGCGCACCTGCTTAAATCCTTTTTCGGAAGGCGGGCGAAAAGTTTGCAGTCTGGCCACCCCTCTCCGTTTTCCTGAGCATGTTGTCCGTGGATCTGCGAGCACATCTAATATGTGCACACACCGCTAGGAGTCCCGGATGTATATGGCAGATTTCAAAGTGGCGCCTCTTAAACCCCGTATCCCCCTCGACCTGTTGGAGAAGCTCGACATGCGGGTGGGGACGATCGATAAGGTCGAGGATGTTGAAGGATCTGACAAACTCGTGAAGCTATCTGTCAACTTCGGAGACAAGCGGAGATGCGTGCTCGTGGGTATGAAAAAGGAAAGGAAGAATCCGCGAGAGATCGAAGGTATGCAGGCATTGTTCCTGGTGAATGTCGACCCACGGAAGATGATGGGTCACGAATCCGAGGCGATGTTGCTCGACATCGGGTATCCAGATGGAATCACGCCAGTGCTCGCTGTTCCGGAGAAACCCGTCCCGGACGGGTCGAGGACTGGCTGACACCTGAAGGCGGACGTCCTGAGGAATCCCGGAACGACTAAATTGCGAGTCCCTTCATTACATCCTCAAGTGTCAACTCGCCGAGCACCTGCAGCTCGTACCCGACTCTGATTATCGGCTTGTTCGCCTTCAGAACTCGGTTGAGGTCGATGGGCGTGCCCGAGACCACAACGTCGCACTCGGCAGCGTTGATTGTATCCTGGAGATCCTTGACCTGGTGGTTCCCGTAGCCCATGGCGGGTAGTACCTTGTCGAGGTGCCTGTATTTGGCGAAGGTGTCCTTGATCGAGTTGACCGCATAAGGCCTCGGGTCAATGATCTCCTTGGCGCCCGCCTTCTGCGCAGCTATGAAACCAGCACCGAACTTCATCTCGCCATGAGTGACGGTAGGACCGTCCTCGATGACCAGGACCTTCTTTCCCTTGATGGCTTTCGGATTATCGATAGTCAGTGGGGAAGCCGCCGTGATTATCTTTGCCTTGGGGTTAAGCTGCGCCACAATTTCCTTGACGAGCTCGACGTCCTGGGGCTTGGCCGTGTCAACCTTGTTTATGATCACAACATCAGCCATTCTGATGTTGGTTTCTCCCGGGTAGTACAACCTGGCATGCTCGGCCCTGTGCGGGTCTGCGACCGTGATGTGCAGGTCAGGCACATAGAACGGAGTGTCATTGTTGCCTCCGTCCCAAAGAATGACGTCGGCCTCCTTCTCCGCCTGCCTGAGTATCTTCTCGTAGTCCACGCCAGCATAGACGATGATGCCCTTGTCGATGTGAGGCTCATACTCCTCCCTCTCCTCGATCGTACACTCGTGCTTGTCGAGGTCCGCGTAGGTGGCGAACCGCTGGACAGCTTGTTTCTCGAGGTCGCCGTAGGGCATCGGATGCCTGACGGCAACGACCTTCTTGCCCTTGGAGATTAGGTATGAGGCGACCGCTCTTGTCGTCTGGCTCTTGCCGGATCCGGTCCTGACCGCGCATATCGCTATCACCGGTACCTTGGACTTGAGCGCGGTCTGATTCATGCCCATGAGCCTGAAGTCGGCTCCCGCTGCGTTGACGATCGACGCCTTATGCATGACATCCACGTGGCTGAGATCCGAGTATGCCAGAACGACCTGCTCCACGTCGTACTTCTTGATCATATTCGTGAGCTCACTTTCGGGGCGGATCTCGATGCCTCTCGGGTAGAGCTTTCCTGCAAGCGCCGGCGGGTACTTCCTGCCTTCGATATTGGGTATCTGCGTCGCAGTGAACGCGACAACTTCGTAGTTTGCGTTGTCCCGGAAATACGTATTGAAGTTATGGAAGTCCCTTCCCGCGGCTCCCATTATGATGACCTTTGACCGCATAGCCCTCACTGAGCGCCTTGTAAAAGCTGCCTAGATATATGCTTTGCCTATTAACGAACAGGTTCAGGCCTCGTCCTTCAGATCCATTCTAGCGAGCGATTTCCTCGCGCGGGCCAGCAGCTTCCTGTACTCCGCCCTGTGTTCTTTGGACACGGAGGCGTCCGAGATCCAGCTCTCGATGTCTGGAATCCTGCTCCTGATGTGTTCCACCGCCCCTATGTTGGCGGCGATGGTCAGCTCGGTCTTAGCGGCTTCGAGATGTGCTCGGTCAACCACGCGAAGGTTGTTGACGATTACCTTCTTTGTCAACCTAAGTCCCATCATCTTGACAAGCTCAATCTCGACTAGTTCATGGACGACCAGCAGGGGCTCAGCGAGGAGTTCGTTAAGGCCACCGCTGTCGAACGGTGACTCGGCCTTGAACCATAGGACGAGGTCCTTGGTCCGGGTCCTGACGTGGTAGCCATGTTGTCTTAGTAGGTTCCGCGCATTTCTAACGCCTCTGCGGACCTTCTCCCTGCTCGCCAATGGCCAACTCACTCGCTGGCGTATCACACTCCTGACTGAGAAAGTTATGTGTAAGTGGATGCCCATGCACTGCCAATGGCTCGCAGAAAGCCTTCGGACACAGAGATAATCGAGGCGATCAAGGACGCGCTCCAGAGGCACGGGGTCATCAGTTCTCAGAGAAAGCTCACTCAGCTCACGCTCAAGGAGCTTCGGAGGCACGACCCCGACTACAGCGTAGGCGAGTCGAAGGTGAGGAGACTGGCGATTGAGAACAACCTTGCCAAGGTCGAGATCCACGGTCGTGATACTAGGATGAAGACGGCGGCAAGGGACTGCCCAGTATGCGGGGGGAAGACGAAGCGTCTGAAGAACCTAACTGTCTATGGCGGGACTGTCACAATGGGCTACAAATGCGGGAAGTGCGGCTACTGGACAGGCCTGAAGCAGAGGGTTCCGACGCTTTATGTGTTCTCCCCGAAGTAGGCCTTGGGTGACTCAACATCTTTATTCCCGGGTTCTGATTTGGTCCGTGCAAGGGGGAGCGGAATGAGGCTATGGGATTTCGGCCGGATGGAGAAAGGCAAGATCAAGATCAGCCCGAAGATTGGCGAACCACTCGGGCTCGTCGACGGAAGCGAGGTTTTCACGTCGATGTTCAAGTACGAGATAGGCGAAAAATCGAGCTACGAGATAGTGGTGTCGAACTTCGGTCCGGAGAACTATCGGGAAATCGCATACGTTACCTTCCAGGTCAGGGACGAACCTGGAGCGTTGGCACAGGCAGCCCTGTTCCTCAAGACGAGGAACATTGACATCCTTAACTCCGAGACCGTGAGCTCTATCCCGAACGTCGCGATGGCCTGGGAGATGCTCGTGGACCTCTCCTTCTTCGGGGATTCCCTTTCGCTCAAGCGGGAGTTCGACGAGGCAAAGGCGAGGAACGATTCGTCCCTGTCGATGGTCGACTGCCTCGGAGTGGAGGGGTCGGACTTGGCGACCAGGTACACGCGCGGCGCGGCCGTGGAAAACCAGAAGATAAGGACCAAGGCACTGCGGAAGACCGAGAAGAAGGCCACGATCATCAAGGACGGCTACCTGGAGCTGCCCCAAGCGTACGTGAATTTCCTTGGGAAGGATTCGGCAGCAATAATGCTCATCGGGGAGCCTGACACTTGGATACTCTCGATCGCGTTCCTTAACGACGAGTCGAAGCTTTTTAGGCTGTGTATCGACCTCCCAGACAGGCCGGGCGCCTTGTTCGAGATCATGAAGGCCGTTGGGGACGAGTCCATCAACATCCTGGCGGGCTACACCAATGTCCTTGTCTACTACGAGAAGATGTCTTGTGAGCTGGTCATCGACGTCAGGGAAGCTTCGGCCAAGGTGAAAGGGGATTTGAAGGACACATTGTCGGAGAAGATATCGACCCTCGGTTCAACGTTCAAGCTATGCGAGATGTCCCCTATCCGCTTCTGACCTGTTCCTCGTCGATGTCGAACCTGAGCTCCGACTTCAGGTTGCAGAAGAACCGGCCGTCCTTCTCGGTGACCACGACCTCGTCGCTCTGATTCAGCTTCCTCGATGCCCAGCAGATCACCTTGGGACCCTTAGGGATGGCGACCAGGACCATGTCGTACGGCTCGGCCAGGCCATCAGGCACCACTTGGAGTTCGGTGTACGACAATACCGTACCCTCGTCCGGCCACTCAGCTGCAGACATTGCCTTGCCGCACTTCGGGCACTTGCGCCTCCCGGAAGTGGTCGCGTATCCGCACTTGCACTTAGAGCCTTTCATGCGTCTCCTTCATCGTTCTGTTCATGAATATATGTTTACATTCACCGGGGCAGGGCTAGGCCTGCGTCTCCGAAGGTATTGGGAACCATTTCTCGTGCAATCTGTACTCGATGTAGACCATGGCCGGAATCACAATGACCATGGATGCGAATGCTACTGGCCTCTCGAGCAGGACTATCAGAGTACTGGGTAGCAGGATGAGGTCCAGAAGAATGCATCCGACGATGTACAATGTCCGGAGGAACTCAAACCCCAGCGGCCTGGCCATCGATTTCCTGATGGACTCCTTCTTGTGCTTAGACGCAGATTTCAGGACGTGGTCAACCTTCTCCTCGAATCGGACCACCGTGGATTTCGGCGTTTCCTTCTCGCTCAAGTCCTGCCCCTCTCGAGCGGATCATAGCACGCGACAAAGTGCTCGGGCTCGATTTCCAGGAAGAGTGGCTCTTTCTCGGAGCACTCAGCGGTCCGCTGCCAGCATCTCGGGTGGAACCTGCAACCTGGTGGCGGTTTTGCGGGGCTCGGCACCTCCCCCGTCAGGGTGATCCTCTCAATCTTGACAGTCGGATCGGCGACTGCCACTGCGGAGAGCAAGGCCTTCGTGTACGGGTGGGACGGCCTCAGGAAGATGGTTTCGGTTTTTCCAAGCTCAACCAGCTTGCCTGCGTACATTACCGCCACTCGGTCGCTGATGTGGAACACGACCCCCAGGTTGTGGGTGATGAAGACATATGTGAGGCCCAGCTCTCTCTGCAAATCCATCAGCAGATTCAGTATTTGGGCTTGGACGGACACGTCCAGCGCGGATGTAGGTTCGTCCAGGAACAGCATCGAAGGCCTGAGCGCGAGCGCGCGGGCGATATTGATCCTCTGCCTCTGCCCGCCACTGAACTCGTGCGGGTACCGGTTAAGGTGCTCCTTCTTCAGCCCTACGACCTCGAGCAGCTCGGTGACCTTCTGCGTGAGATTTTCCCCCCGAGCGATACCGTAGACAACCATTGGCTCGCCTATTATGTTCTTGATGGTCATCCTCGGGTCAAGGGCGCTGAGCGGGTCCTGGAAGACCATCTGCATGTGTTGCCGCGCCTCCTGCATCTTCTCGGGTGAGTACTTGAGGAGCTCCCCACCCATGAATACCACTCTTCCCCCGGAAGGCTCGACAAGCCTCATGATGAGCCTTGCAAGCGTGGTCTTGCCACAGCCCGACTCGCCAACGATGCCGAGCGTCTCTCCTTTGTTGACGAAGAAGCTGACCTTGTCCACGGCTTTGATCTCCCCTTTCAGGGTCGAGAAGACGCCTCCTCTGATGGGGAAGAACTTGCTGAGGTCCTGTGCGACCAGGAATCTGTTTGTCGTGGGCGTCACGGAGGTCATGAAGACGCCTCCTTGGCAGACTGCGGAACGGGATTGTGACACGCCACCTGATGCCCAGGTATCATCTCCACAAGCGGAGGGACCTCCTTGCTACACTTCTCCAGCGCCCTCTCGCACCTCGGGTGGAACCTACACCCGGGCGGCGGCTTGAGGAGGTTTGGCACAACGCCTGGGATGATTTCGAGAGGCTTCTTCCTCATGCCAATGAATGCAGGCCCTACCTTGGGTATCGACCTCAATAGCGCGTTCATGTACGGGTGCAGCGGGCGCTTGAATATCTCCTCAACGTCGGACATCTCCACGATGTATCCCGCGTACATCACGGCCACGCGATGGCAGTTCTCGGCAATGACTCCGAGGTCGTGCGTGATCAGTAGAATCGACGTGTTCCTCGTTCGCTGGAGGTCTCGCATGAGCGCCAGGATCTGTGTCTCCACAGTCACGTCAAGCGCGGTTGTCGGTTCATCGGCGATGAGCAGGTCCGGCTGAGTGGACATCATCATTGCGATCATGGCTCTTTGCTTCATGCCTCCGCTCAACTCATATGGATAGCTCTTTGCGACCCGGATAGGCTCTGCGATCTTGACCTCACGGAGTGCGTCCTCGGCCAGAAGCGTCTTTGCGAGTCTGAACCTACTTTCAACCAGTCTTTTCACTACTGGCAGGCGCTCCATGAAGTATGCGTACGTGTTGTCTGGATTCTCCTTAAGCCTCGCATAGTATTTCCGCGAGGTTCGTAGCCATGTCTTCCTGAGCGCCATGGGCTTCAGGAATGAAAACCCTCCCTCCAACGGTGAGCCGCATGACAGGCAGTACCCATGGTCTTCTCTGATGTTGACCCGGCATTCGGAACACATCTCAGAGCCGGAGCCCGACTTGACACGTCTCGCCCTCTTGCCAGCCTCGATGGCCTTTAGTTCCGTCTCTGCCACCTTGAGGGCCAAGTCCGCAATCTTGCCCAGCTGGTGCAACTGGATGGTCTCCGAAATCTGGGCACCGATGGTGAACCCTGGGTTCAGAGCCGTCATTGGCTCCTGGAATATCATCGCGATTCTGTCGCCCCTGATGGCGTTTAGCTCCTGTTGCGTCTTGTGAAGGATGTCGAACCTGTACTCGAGCGCGGCTAATTGCTCCTTCAACCTCCTTGCTCCCGGGTCCTTTCCCTTTCCAGTAGCCTTCATGTCGTCCAGGGACTTCGTTAGCTTGCCAATCTCCTTCTTTCTGGCCTCCCCATCGTTTCCAAATCTCTTGTCGTACTCCCTCCTGAGTGTAGTGACCTCAATCGGTTCTCCCAGGAAGACTCTTCCACCCTCGATTTTGCCGGGAGGCATCGGAATCAGACCCATGACAGTGGTGGCGGTGACAGACTTGCCGCATCCCGTCTCTCCGACCAAGCCCATGGTCTCCCCCTTGTGGATCTCGAGGTCGATGCCCTCTAGTGCCTTCACCACCCCCTCGTAGGTGTGAAAGTAGGTCTTGAGTCCCTCAATCCTGAGAAGTGGTTCCCGCTCTATCAAGTCGAATCATCTCCTCAGCTTCGGGTCGAGAACATCCCTGAGTCCGTCTCCCAGCAGGTTGAACCCTAACACAGAGATGATTATCGCAAGGGCGGGGAACACGACTCCCCACCACGCCTGTAGGACGAAGTCCTGGTTCTTGGCGATCATTATGCCCCACTCAGCCGTCCCAGGAGGTGCTCCGAGACCAAGCCACCCCAGCGCGGCAGCGGCGAGTATGACATAACCGAAGTCAGAGGTCGCCTGGACGACAACTGGTGACATGCTGTTCTTCAGGACGTGCTTGTAGAGGATCCTCGAATTCTTCGCACCGACACTCCTCGCGGCCTCCACGAACTGCTTCTCCCTGATGGATATGACCTGGCCGAATACCAGACGCGTGTACCATGGCCACCAGGTGGCGATCATGGCGTACGTGAGGTTTATCAGGCTGGGACCTAGCGCAGCCGTGATCGCCATCGCCAGTACGAGGCTCGGGATCGCCAGGAACACGTCAGTGATGCGCATGAGAAGCTCCCCAAGAGGTCCGCCATAGTACCCCGCAACTCCTCCCAGCAGAATCCCTATGAGGGATGCGGGGATGACGACAAGGACACCGATGAACAGCGATTTCGCAGCACCGTAGAGAACCATACTGTAGATGTCCCTTCCCTGGTTGTCCGTCCCGAAGTAGTGAGCTTCGCTTGGAGGGAGCCGGCTCGATGCGGGGTCTGATAGCCACAGCTCTTGATCTCCTGGATATGTCGGATGATATGTAGCGATTATCGGTCCGATGAATGCGATGACGACGAGGCCCAGGATGAGGATCAATCCCGCCATCGATAGAAAGCTCCTGCTGAAGAGGTAGAGCGAGTACCTCGTTTCCTTGATGAAGGATTCGTGCCTCAGTTTCCAGTCGTCAATCCTCTGGGAGAGGCTCTTCTTGCCCGGAGCGGACGGATATTCAACCGCCATGGGTGCCTTTGCCTCCCAGCCGCACCTGCGGGTCGAAATAGACGTACAATAGATCGACCGCGAGGTTAGCCACTAGAAATGCCACGGTTACGAGGATCGTGAATCCCATGATTCCTGCGAAGTCTGGCTCAGTCGTCCACTTGACTGCCACCTGGCCTATGCCAGGCCAGTTGAAAATCTCTTCGACGAAGACCGTGTATGTGATCGCCCCGCCCACGGTCAGGCCAACGACGGTCAGTGTTGGCCCCATCGCGTTCCTCAGCGCGTGCTTGTTGATGACCGTCTTCTCAGGAACGCCCTTCGCCCTGGCCGCCCTAACGTAGTCTGAGGACATCACCTCCAACATGCTCGACCTGGTCATCCTGAGGATGTATCCGACCATCGAGAAGCCAAGGGCGAACCCGGGAAGCATGACGTAGTAAAGGGATGTGAGAAATGCCACCAGGTCGAGTGCCAGGAGGCTGTTCAGCAAGTAGAATCCGCTTCCGCCTCCAGGGGGGTCAAGCTCGACCGGATACCTCCCTCCGATGGGGAACAAGCCGAGCTTGGTTGCCAGAATGACTTGAAGCGAGAGGGCAAGAAAGAAAGTGGGCACGGAAATCCCCAATAGAGCGACTAATCTCGAAACGACATCGGAGGCCTTGTTGCGCTTCGTCGCGGATATGACTCCCAGGTATATGCCCATGGGAATGGCTATCAGGAGCGCGACGGTCACCAGCTCCAGAGTCGCAGGCAACTTCTCCACGATGATGTCGCTGACGTCCCTCCTCTCCACAAGACTGTACCCAAGATCCCCCTGGAAGATGTCGACCAGGTAATACCCGAACTGGACGTAGATGGGCTCGTCAAAGTGATATCGCTCGATTACCAGCTGGCGAAGCTCTTGATTGTTCGCCTGCTTTCCCAGATACGCTCCCACTGGATCAGCAGGAACCAGGTGGGATATTAGAAAAGTGATTGCGAGGACTCCGAATAGGACTGGAATCATGAAGAGGATTCGTCTGGCCGCGTATTCCCAAATCTTCGCGCTCTTCCCCCCATCGGCTCTTCTCTCTGTAAGAGCCCAACCTGTCCTATCCAGATTAGCAGAAGAAGTATAAGAAAAAGGGTTTTTTGCGGTTTGCCTTCCTGGGACGCTTCCTCGTCTAATGCTCCGAGTACCAGTAGAAGTAGTACCAGATCACGGGGTTGAACATGAACCCGTCCACATTATCGTTGTAGAACGCGACGTAGTTCGTCTGCCCCACAAGTATCACGTTCGGGTCCTTGTTGAACTCCTCCCAGACTGTCTTGTAGTCCGCCGCGCGAGCGTCCTGGTCAGTCTCCACCTGCGCCGCCAGAGCAGCGTCGTCGATCGCAGGGTTGTTCACTCCAGTCAGGAAGTAGTCACCCCAGTTCGCACTGGATACCACAATGGGCAGCACGTAGTCGTCCGGGTCCAAGTAGTCAATGACCCAGCCCGTGAAGTACATGTCCCACTCGTCGCCATTCCTCAAGTTCTCCATCGCGGATGAGGATGGCTGAACGGTCACCTGGGACACTATGCCTAGCCTGCTGAGCGTAGTCCTGTACAGCTGTGCGGCGTCCCCTCTCTCGGTATCCCCGGCCTCGACATTTATGCTGAGTTCGGTGCCGTTGAACCGCTCATTCTGTCCGTTCAGAGGGTGCCCCGAGGTGTTCAGCAGCTCGGAAGCCTTGCCCAAGCTGAAGTTGAAACCCTTGAACGGCTGCGCCTCTGTTTCCAACGGCATTCCGTTCGGAATCACTCCCTGGGCTTCGTCCATGTAACCGGCGTAGTACTCTTCGGAGGTGTTGTCATAGTCGAACGCGTACGAAAGCGCCTGCCTCACGAGCGGGTTTCGCATGAAGTCGTGACCAGTCCACGCACTGTCGACATTCATTGCGATCATTTCCAGCTGGAAGGTCTTGACAGGCTCGACCACAACTCCGGGTTCGTCCTCCACATCAGGTATGTTCGTGAAGGGTATCTCCGCTATGTCAGCATCCCCATCGATCAGTGCCTGGACCCTGTTGGTCGAACTGGACGCTTCCACGAGTATTACCTTGTCATAGTGCTTGCCAGACCAGCCGCGCCAGGATTCGTTGTTCCTGACCAGTACGGTCTGCTCGTTCACGGTCCACCGGTCGAGCATGTAGGGTCCTGTGCCCATCGGGTGGAACTTCATCCACTCAAAGGCATACAAGTCACTCGTCGTGTTGTGCGGCTGAGTCGATTCCTCATCCACCATGGCCAGCGGGAACGGTTGCGCGATTGTTGCCAGGAAACCTGCGTACGCGAACGTCAGCTTGAACGATACCTCATACTCGCTGATTATCGTCACGCTTTCCATGTTCAAGTCCTGGTCCACAATCCAGCCCACGCCCGTTGTAGGCAGATCGGAATGGTATATGTTCAGAGCTCTCTCGAGGCTGTACTTCACATCAGTCGCGTTGAACTTGTTGCCGTTCGAGAAAACAACATCTTCTCGCAAGGTGAAGTTGTAGTACAGACCGTTGTCTGACACAGTCCAATCTGTCGCAAGTATTCCCACATATTCATCTATCTGATCCTCAGGGTATCCGATGAGCGTGTCGTATATGTTCATTATCGGTATGAACGACATCGTATCGTACGCGTCTTGCGGGTCGAGCGAGAGAACATTCGTCGCGAAATACGCGACAAGAACAGTCGGCTCCTCCTCGCCACCGTCGCCTTGTGTCATGAAGTAGTAGGCTAGACCGCCGATGACGACGATCGCGACCACGACAATTGCCACAATGGCGAGCCCGGACCTTCCCTTTGGAGCAGGCTTAGGTGCTTCTAGTGCATCTTCTCCCAAACAATTTTCCCCCTATTGTCAATCAGCGCCCCCGGCCCCTGTTCGGGGGCGTACCTTCGAGTATCGTACGTCCTAGCTTAATAACTTTGTGGGGTGCCCGCGGGCGATATCTTCAGCGCATGTGAGCCAGCATTCGTCGAGAACTGATGGTGCGATCATCGCGGTCGCGCTTCCAGCAGTATAGAAAGAATATTAAGCGGATGTAGCATATTCGCAGTCAGGTTGAGACTGCACCTGCTGACAGTACGCGCGGAGACACCCCCCCAACATCGCTTTGACATCGGCGAGCCCGCGCAATCGGCACCTAAATGGAGGCCCGGAGTTTGGATCCACTTGAGGCGTCAAGGCTCATAATGGACACCTATGCCGCCAAGATTCTGGTCGCTTGTTCCCGCAAGCCAAAGCACGCACTCGAGCTGAGCGCGAAGCTCAACATCCCTATAGCCGCGTGCTACAGGCGAATCCACGTCCTTGAGAAGTCAGGCCTCATAAGGCCGGTAGAGCGAGCATTGACGCAGCAGGGTAAGAGAATAGTGCTATACCTATCACAGCTCAAGAACGCTTACATATTCTTCGAGGGCGGTAAACTCAGAGTGAGATTCCAGATGATAACGGGCCAGGTTCAGGACTTCGGCGGTGAATGGAAAGAGATCAAGCTTATCGAAGAAGAGGAAGAGGCAGAGGCCGGAGGATTTGTCAGGCCGAAGGAACGGCCGGAGGAGCGGCCGGAGACAGAAAAGGAGATGATGTGAAATGGCAGAGAAGGCAGAAACGAAGAGCGCGAGTTTCCCGAAAGAGCTTGTCAACTTCATGACGAGCCCGGGTGGACATTCGTTTATCATTAGGGGAATGGCCGGCACCGGCAAGACCACGCTTGCTCTCCAGTTGATCGAGGAGCTCGCCCAGGTCCAGCAGAGCTACTACATGTCCACGCGCGTGTCAGACCAGTCACTGTTCAACCAGTTTCCGTGGCTCCTTGAAAAAGTCAAGGAGGGGGAAATCCTCAAGGCGAGGAAGAAGAAGGTGAAGAAGAGCGAGTCTGAGGAACAGGTTGAGAAGATTCTTGTCGGCCTCGCCGCTATCAAGGGGGAGCTGAAGAGCGAGAAGGTCAAGTCTCCGAGGAAAGAACTGACAAGGCTCCAGGGCATAATCGAAGGCGGGGGCGAGGAAGAGGAGGCCAGCCCCGAGGCGGAGGGGGAGCTCACTGTAACGATCTCCGCAATGATGCCCGAGATCGAGATGGCATATGACGTAGTGGACAAGGCTCTTCCGGAAAGGACCCTGGTCGTCATAGACAGTATAGATGCCCTTGCGGATAGGTACGGGATCCCCCCTTCGAAGCTCATCTTTGCCCTTCAGAAGGATCTTGTAGAAGGAGTCGGGGCGAACGTCACATATGTGCTTGAGACCCCGGACCCGCTCCTTGACTATCTTGGAGACGGCATCATATACCTGAGCCTGAACAATCAGACTGGACGCCGGATAAGGGAGATGGACATCCTCAAACTCAGGGGTTGCGAGATCCGGCAGTCCAAATATGTGTACACACTGCTTGGGGGCCGCGTCAGGACCTTCGAATACTCAAGGTATGCAAAGCCTGACAGGGCCAAGGCCGTGAGCCCCATCGATGACCCGGATGCCAAGCACGTGTCCACTGGCAATGTTGACCTTGATGAAATGCTCGAAGGAGGCATAAAGAAAGGAACGATTGCTCTCATCGAACTTGGACCGGGGGTGCCTGTGGTCGCCTCGTCCCAGATCGAGAACGGCCTCATCTCAAATTTCGTAGCCCAAGATCGCGGAGTCGCCTGGATACCGACAAAGAAGACCGGTGCCGAGAACGCGAGAGACGAGCTCCTCGGTTTCGTGAAGGCGGACGAGTTTGACAAGAACGTAAGGATACTGGAGCCAAGGGCGCCGGCAGGTGCGGGAAAGCCATACTCCGTCACACTCGAGGGCGAAGATATCAAGGTCGACATGAAGTGGCAGGACATCCAGTATGCGCTGAGAAACACTGGGACCCCCAACCTGGCCATCATCGGGTTCGACACCCTGGAGTCGAACTACGGCCCCGGAGTCCTGGACGGAATGATGGAGTTCCTGACATCTCTCCTGAACAACGAGGGCGTGTTTGTCGCTACTGTCACCCCTTCCGTGAAATCCACCAGCAGGCTGACAGACCTTGCACACACTCACCTGAGGATCGACAAGATTTCGGGTGTAACAATGATCAGGGGCGAGGAGCCGTTCACGGCGCCGCACGCCATGACCGACCCCGAAAAGGGGGATTTCAGGCCGAAGCTAGTCCCCATACTGTGAGCGTGAACAAAGCATCCTGCGAAGGATGACCATGCTATCTGACAACGTCACGGTCCTTGTGGTCGGTGACCCCAGTTCGGGGACGCTTGAGTTCTGCTGCTATATGGCCACGACGTATTTGAGGAGCGGAGAGCGAGTTGTCTTCGTCGAATCAGATTCTGAGCTCGAGCAGCTCGACCAGCAGTTCGAGCTCTTTGGATTGGATGTGCCAAGCCTTGAGAGGTCGCATCATCTCGCGATCGTGGACTGCCACGAGGATACCAAGGGACTGACGAAGGATAAGAGGATCCTGCGTGTCGCGAATATGGCCAACCTGGAGGACATCGTCGAGAAGGTCACAGAAGGTATCGTCAGAGTCGGCGGCTCCCCCGTTCGAGTCATATTCGATTCGCTGACGCCGCTCTACAAGTATCATGATGCCTCCAAGATGGAGCGCTTCTTCAGGGCGCTGTCCTCCCAGGTCAAGGTGAGCGGGAGGCTGACTGCAGTTGTGCACTCTGGATTGATGGACGAGAGGCACATTGATCGCCTGGGCGAGATCTCCGAAGGAATTCTGGAGATGAGGGTGGACGGATATTTCCACAGATACGTCAGGCTGAATAAGTTCAAGGGACTTGAGATCGCCCCCAGATGGGTCCCCTTCGAGATGGACTTGGAGGATGAATCCCAGGGCACGGTCCTGGGGTGGAAGAAGTCCTGAGGCGTCAGTGCTTGAACAGCCTCAGGCCACTGAAAACCATGGAGATTCCATGTTCGTCCGCTGCCGCTATTGCCTCCTCGTCTCTGAGCGATCCGCCCGGTTGGATGATCGCTGACACGCCGACTGCAGCCGCGGCATCCACACCGTCCCTGAATGGGAAGAACGCATCCGAGACAAGCACAGATCCCTTTGCCTCGGCCCCCGCTTTCATGCCGGCGATCTTCGTCGAGTCCACCCTGCTCATCTGGCCAGCTCCGACTCCGACAGTCCTTTCCCCCTTGACCAGGAGGATCGTGTTGGACTTGATGTGCCTGCAGACTTTGACGCCGAAGACCATGGCGTCGATCTCCACCTCTGTAGGCTTTCTCTTTGTGACGGCCTTGAGCTTGCTCCTGTCCAGCTCTGCGTACGCATCGGTCTGGACCAGAAGGCCTCCTTTGACCTTTGTCATGAACATCCTCCCTTCGTTCCTCTTGATTGGGGTGTTGGTGCGGAGGAGCCGGATGTTCTTCTTCTCCTCGAGGTGCTTCTCCGCGTCGGGGTCGTAGGAGGGAGCAATTACGGCCTCGACGAAGTGGCTTCCGATCTCCTTCGCCGTCTCCATGTCCACAGGCCTGTTCAGGCCGACGACGCATCCAAACGCGCTCAACGAGTCCGCGTTGTAGGCCGTCCTGAACGCCTGTGCGATCGTGTCCTCGCTCGCCACTCCTGACGGATTCGTATGCTTAATCACGGCCGCGGTGGGTCTTGTGAAGTCGGAGACGATCGCGAGGGCCGCGTCGAGATCTATGACGTTGCAGTACGATATCTCCTTTCCGTGCATCTTCTCCGCTGCGGCGACGCTGAGAGGCGTCCAGTCGAACAGATCCTTGTAAAACGCGGCCTTCTGGTGTGGGTTCTCGCCGTACCTGAGGTCGCCCATCTTTTCGAAGGACAGGGTCAGGTTCTTGGGGAAGAGCTCGGCCGGGGCGTATTTCTTGCCCAGGAACTGTGCGATCGCGGAGTCGTACCTCGCTGTTGTCCTGAAAGCCTCCATGGCGAGCCTCTTCCTGGTCTCCTCCGAGACTCTTGAGTCGTTATCCTTGAGCTCCTTGAGGACCTGCTCGTACTGGTCTGGGCTAGTGACTACCGCAACGGCGGAGTGGTTCTTGGCCGCGGACCTGATCATGGAAGGTCCGCCGATGTCGATGTTCTCGACAGCATCTTCCATCAATACTCCAGGCTTGGCAATCGTCGACTCGAACGGGTAGAGGTTCACCACCACCATGTCGATCGGCTCGATTCCGTGTTCGCTGATGGCCTGCATGTGCTCGGGCTTGTTCCTCATCGCAAGAAGCCCGCCGTGTATGGCGGGGTGCAGCGTCTTCACTCGGCCGTCAAGCATCTCCGGGAACTTCGTGACATCCGACACGCTGATGACGGGTATGCCCGCTTTTTCCAGCGCAGCATATGTCCCACCAGTGGACAGTATCTCGATGCCCAGCTCCTGGAGCCCCTTGGCGAACTCGACCAAGCCAGTCTTGTCCGAAACACTGATAAGCGCTTTCTTGACCCTGCTCACGGTTCATTCTCCCCACATGTCAGCTTCAGCATCCATCCCTTCGCTCTCGGGTGCTTCTGCGGATGTGGTATTTACTCACTCTTTATAACTGTTTTCGTGAGGCTCGCTCGACCGGTTGGTCTACAACACAGGCCTGGGCAGAAGGCCGGCCTCCTTGACAAGCCGCGGGTAAATGTCCTCCCATGCCACGGCCATGATGTGGACTCCGTGCACGCCTTTCATGCTCTTGAAGGCCTCGATCTGCTCGATGCAGAGCTTGATGCCTTCCTCCTTCTGGTCCTTGGCGCTCTTCATCCGGTCTATGATGTGGTCGGGGACTATCATGCCCGGAACCTTGTTCTTCATGTACCTCGCCGCACCAACGGTCTTCAACGGCATGATGCCAGCGAGTATGTGTATCTTCTTGTCCAGACCTCTGGCGCACACCCCCTCCATCCACTTCGCGAACATGTCCATGTCGTATATGCACTGCGTCTGGCAGAAGTTAGCCCCGGCGGCTATCTTCTTCGCCAGCCTGCTGACCCTCCACTCGTAAGGCGTCGCGAAAGGATTCTCCGCGCAGCCGAGGTACATCTTGGGCGGGTCTTTGATCACTTCGCCCCCGGGCTGCTTCCCCTCCTTCCTCAATGCGTCGAAGACCTGCAGCTCGGTTATCGAGTCCAGGTCGAAAACGTTCTTGGAACCCTTCTCGTTTCCAAAGACTTGGTGATCTCCAGTGAGACAGAGGACGTTCTTCACGCCAAGGGCAGCCGCGCCGTAGAGGTCGCTCATAAGAGCAATCCTGTTCCTGTCCCTGCAGGTCATTTGGATCACTGGCTCGATGCCTTCCCTCAGGATGATCGCGCCGCTCGCGATGCTGGACAATCTGACGACTGCGGTCTGGTTATCGGTCAAGTTGAAAGCGTCTGCAACTCCTTTGAGCATTCGGGCGTGATGCACCAGTGGTTCCGGGTTGGATGATTGGGGCGGGCCGATCTCGCAAGTCACCGCGAACTTGCCGGACTCCAGGACCTTCTCGAGGTTGCTGCCTGCAATCACTGGACCGCCTCCCTGCCCTTCTTCTGATGCGGGACGAGCTTGGCATCCTCGCGCACGTATACCCTGCGCCCGCCTGCGTGACTAGTCGACCAGTCCTTCGCGGGAGTAACCGCTTCGATGAGATCCAGCCTGTTCTGCAGCTTCAGCCGGTCGTAGATCGCCGTCCAGGCACAGTCAACCTCCAAGTTCACCTCGCACTTCCCGTTCGCCGAGCCACCGCATGGGCCATTGAGCATGCTCTTCGCGCATCTCGAGATCGGACATATGCCGCCGGTCGTGTGGATGATGCAGTTGCCGCATCCAACGCACATCTCGGACCAGACGCCTTGTTCCTCGGGAACCCCGAACATGCCCGTGTTGAGGCCTGGGAAGCTGAGTTTCTGAGGATACATATCTCCGATCGTCTGGCAACCGAGAGAACATGCCATTGATAACACAAGGTCGGAGCCGAGTATCTTGTCCTCGACTTCCTTGACCCATTCCCTCTCGCACTGTCTCTCAACCACCAGCCCTTCGAACTCCTGCTTCCTGCCTTCCTTCTTGTTCTTGACCTTGAGGGCGGAGATCAGCATCTTGACTTCCTTCTCACCACCCGCGAGACATATGGCGACGCAGCTCCTGCAGCCGATGACAGCGATCTTGTTGAAGGGGGCGATCATCTCGGCGATTTCCTTCAGAGGCTTCCTCTTCGCCACAATCACCGCTCCTCACCTCCCCTGCCTATTGGACCTAGACGTTTTGCCACTTCGACCATCTTCGATACAACCTCTGGGTACATCCAGGCATTCGAGGACGCAACATTGAACATCTCGACCCGTTCCTGCTCGACCCCTGCCTCTGCAAGCATCGACTTCACGTAGTTCACTCGCTTCCTCCCTTCGATGGAGCCAGTGTCATAGTAGCAGTTCTTTTCGAGGCAGCCGAGCACGAACACTGCGTCTGCCCCGTCCTCGAGCGCTCTCAGGATGTGCATGCCATCGACCCTTCCCGCGCAAGGCACCTGGACTAGCCTCACGCTAGCATCGATCTTCCTGCCGCTCCTGGAGGACAGCACGACGGCGTCCATCGCGTGTTTTTCGCAGCAGAACCCGACGACTCTCGGCCTGTGCTCCGCCATCAGAAATCGCCTCCGAGGATGACGCGGGTTTGCTCCATCACCTGGTCGTCCGTGTAATGGAGGATATCGATTGCCTTGCTGGGGCAGATGCCTGCGCATACGCCGCAGCCTTGGCAGAGCTGAGTCCTGATCTCAGCCTTGCTTGCAGCACCGATGAACGGCGCCTCATACGGACAAGTCCTCACGCAGGTCAGACACGCAGAGCACTTCTCCGCGGTCACCTGGGCCACGGACCCCCCGAACTCGATGACGCCACCCTTGACGTATTCCCCGGCTAGGGATCCTGCGGCCTCTCCTTCCGCCCGCGCCACCTCTCTAGGCTTCGGGAACAGAGCTGATCCACAGACGAATATTCCCGGCCGCGGCGTGCTCACGGGCCCCCTCTGGAGGCTGCCGCGCCTTATCCCTCCATCCTGGGCCATGGGTATCCTGAGGGCGTCCGCTATCACCTGATTGCTCTCGTTCATCGGGATGGAGGCGAACGCGAGGGTCCCAAAGGGAACACTGAGGACATCGCCCTGGGAGGCGTCCTTGACAACGATCTTGTGCGGATCCTTCTGGTCTATCTTCGGAAATCCTCCTTTGTCGTACCTCACGAATTTGACACCCATCTCTGCGGCTAGCTTGTAATCAAGCTCCGAGACGCCGAAAGCCCTCATCTCCTGGAACACGACATAGACCACTGTCTCCGGGGAACGCTTTTTCAGGTCGATGACCGTCTCGAGGGCAGCGGCCCACGCATAGTCCTGAGTCTTCATCGTCTTGCCCGCGGGGTCAGGCGTGTCAATGACGACGATTGGTCCCTTCGGAGCTGGACCGGACCTGACCCTTAGGAAGAGCTCGTACAACGGAATCGAGTCCTTGACCGACTTTGCCAGCGGCCCCTTCAGGTGAGTCCAACCTCCTCCGGAGGCTATCACTATGGCGGCACACTCAAGCGTCTCGGACTTCTCCCCAGCCTGGATCTCGAGTTCGTAGTTGCCGCTGTATCCCTTTGCCCCCACGACCTGGGAACGGGACATTATTATCCCTGGAGCTTTCACAGTCCTTGTTGATTTCTCGATTATTATCGTGTGCACTCCGGATTCGCTAGCGGCACCCGCGGCCGCCTGGCCTGTAACTCCCGCGCCAATTATCACGACGTTCCTGGTCCTCATGTCTTCCTTCTTTCTCTCTAGAGGTGTGAGCATCCGAGCACGAGCGAGCGCCGCATTGAGAATCGTCTCAGCCTTGGCTTGTGCCCGCTCCTTGTCATCCTTGATCGGAACTACCACCTCCTCCCTGAGGTTGACAATCTCCACGAGGAACTCGTTTATGCCAGCGCGCTTGTATGCCTTGGCCAGGGCTGGGCTGAAGTCTTTCTTGTGACAGGCAAGCACGACAGCCCTGTCCGCCTCTTTCTCGACAGCGTTCTTGACGATTCCGGCGAGCTCCTTCCCGTCGCAAACCGCGTTGACCACGGCAACCGAGACCACGTTGTCCGAATCGGAAGCGAGCTTCTCCAGACGCGAAAGGTCAAGCACCAAGGGGACGTCCGTGCAGCATTTGCAGATGACGACCTGGATTGCAGCCTTCATGCCTTCGCCTCCTTCGGTCTCGCAATTCTGCGGGCCAATGCCATTGCCCTGACGGATGCCTCCTCGATATCCATCGGTTCGGCCAACGCCCCTGCAACGAAGATCCCTCGCATCTCCAGCTGCTCATCACGCTTCGCGAAGCCATAGCTGTCGGGTTTGATGCCAAGCAATCTGGCAAGCTCCTCTGAAGCTCCGACGGGCTTCATTCCCACTGATAGCATGACTAGGTCGTACGGTTCCTCCTTGATCTCTAGGTCCGTGTCGCCTGATGAGCGCACCAGCAGCTTACCGTCAGCACCGAGGGAAACGCTTGCGGGCATGCTCCTTATCAACTTCACAGTCTTCTTTCCCTTTGCCCAGGTCTTGAATTCGTCCTGCGGCTCGTAGAGAGTCCTCAGGTCCATGAAGTAGAAGTCGAGGTTGACCTCGGGGTCCAGGTCCAGCAAAAGCTGGGAAATCTTAGTAGCGTACTTGCAACAGAACTTCGAGCAGTACTCGACGCCGTTCTTGACAGTCCGAGATCCTACGCACTGAACGACCGCTATCTTCTTCGGCGGCTTTCCATCAGAAGGTCTCGTCAACCGGCCCTTCTCCCCTAGCATCTTCTCTGCGTCAACGCTTGATATGACATCCTGGAGCACCCCGCAGCCAAGCCGCGTGGTCTCGCAGGCCTCGACGGCCTGTATCCCGGTCGCATAGACCACGGCAGATACTTTTCGCGTGAGTTTTCTCGCGCGGTCCTCGTAGTCTACCGCCTTTGTTGGACAAACTGATGCGCACCTATCGCATTTGGCCTTCTTGAAGTGAAGGCATTTCGAGCGGTCTATCCAATGCAGCCTCGGCTGTCCGTTGCCACTGGGCGGGAATATGGCCTTGCCCTTGACGGGACAAACCTCGACACACTTGCCGCATCCGATGCAGTCGTCGTTGACGTACCGTGGAGATGACTTGATTCTGACCGCGAATGAGCCGCCCTCCTCATTTGCGCTAATGACCTCCGAAAGGAGCAGCGTCTCCACAGAGGGATCCTTGAGAACCTCATTCGCGCGGTCGACGACATAGCAAACGCCGCAATTCCTGCATTCGACGAGCCCCTTGCACGTCCAGTGGCGGGCCATTCCGCCGAGGGACTCGGTCTTCTCAACTAGGATTACCTCGCTCCCTCTGTCGGTCAGAGACTTCGCCGCGGCGAGTCCCGCGGGCCCCCCTCCTACAACCAGGACGTTGTTCATTGGGATCCTTCCTGCGACCTTTCCGTGTCGGATCACGGATTCCTCCAGCACGACCCACTTCGCAGTGGCGGCTGAGGACTGTGGTTCGGAACGATGATGGGGGGATAAAAACCCTCCCCGTTTGGAGACTGAATGAGAGGGTTTGAGCCCTCCGAACACCTGTCCGGGGTCTCTCAGCGCGCTCAGTTCAGGCCGGTTATGTAGCCCTTGTCATCGATGTTGATCTTCTCGGCCACAGGCACGGTCGGCAGACCAGGAATGGTCATCATCTTGCCCGTTATCGGGACTACGAACCCTGCGCCGTTGCTCAGCCTGACCTCTCTGACGGTCAGGACCCAGCCCTTAGGTGCGCCCTTCTTCGACGGGTCATCGGTTATCGAGAGCTGGGTCTTTGCCATGCAAATCGGGAGCTTGTCGTTCCCGGACTTCTCAATCGCGGCGATGTCCGACGGAGCAGATCCAGTGTAGACCACTCCATCTGCTCCATAGATCTCCTTCGCGATGATCTCGATCTTCTTCTTGATCGGGAGCTTCTCGTCGTACAGGACCTTGAAGTTGGACTTCTCCTTCTCAAGGCAGTCAAGCACGGCCTTCGCGAGTTCGACCCCGCCCTTGCCACCCTCGGCGAACACGCGTGAGTGTGCGGATCTGACGCCCATCTTGTCACAGTGCTTCTTGCACAGGTCGAGTTCCTCCTGGCTGTCCGTCGGGAATCTGTTGAGCGCAACGACCACGGGCACACCGAACTTCTTCATGTTCTCGATGTGCTTGTCGAGGTTGGCGAAGCCCTTCTCGAGATACTCGAGGTTCGGGGTGCCGATCTCGTCCTCGTCCATGCCGCCGTGCATCTTGAGCGCCCTCACGCTCGAGACCAGGACCGTCACATCCGGTTTCAGGCTGGCAACCCTGCAGACGATGTCGTAGAATTTCTCCCCGCCCAGATCAGCGGCGAAACCGCCTTCTGTGATGACATAGTCCGCCATCTTCAGCGCATACTTCGTGGCGATTATCGAGCTGTTCCCGTGCGCGATGTTCGCGAACGGAGCTCCGTGGATGAGAGCAGGCTGGCCTTCGAGCGTCTGCACGAGGTTCGGCATGATCGCGTCTTTAAGAAGGAGGCACATCGAGCCGATGCCCTTCAGCTTGTCCGCGGTCACGGGTTTGTTGTCGTAGGTGTACGCAACAACGACCTTCGAGAGCCTCTCCCTCAGATCCTTCATGTCCTTCGAAAGTGCGAGGATAGCCATGATCTCGGATGCGACGGTGATGTCGAAACCGCTCTCGTGAGGCACACCGCCGTCACTTCTGCCTCCGAGCCCGACAACGATGTTCCTGAGCTCCCTGGCGTTCATGTCCATGACCTTCCTCAGGACAATCCTTGTTGGGTCGATGTTGAGCGGGTTCTTCTTGGTCACATGGTTCTCAACCAGCGCTGACAGGAGGTTGTGAGCAGTGCCAACAGCGTGTATGTCGCCCGTGAAGTGCAGATCGATATCCCACATCGGATAGACCTGCGAGTACCCTCCGCCAGTTGCGCCGCCCTTTATGCCGAATGTCGGGCCCAGCGAAGGTTCCCTCAATGAGAGCATGACCTTCTTCCCGAGCACGCCCATCGCCTGGCACAAGCCGATGGATGTGACGGTCTTTCCCTCGCCCGCCTTCGTCGCGGTGATTGCAGTCACGAAGACGAGCTTGCCATCCTTGTTCTTGTCGAAACGCTTCAGAACGTCCAAAGGCACCTTCGCCTTGTACTTCCCGTAGAACTCAAGGTCATCGCGGGAGAGGCCGATCTTCTCCGCGATCTTCTCGATGTGCTGCACCTTCGCTGCCTGCGCAATCTCAATATCCTTTGGCATTGGAGCCATTTCTGAACCTCCTTTGAGGGGGGTAACATACTCGTCTAGAAAGCTTTTTCGAATTCCACAATACATATCACCGATTCGTGGGACAAATGATGGTCGAGGTCCAGGAATACGTACAGTCCTCATTGCATAAGGCGCTTCGAGTCACTGCGCCTTGAGAATCCTTAAGTACGGACTTCACATCCCGATTTCCAGGAGGCTTCTAGATGGCCGCTCAGATAATCAACGGCAACGAGATCGCCAAGAGCATCAGGGCAGAGATTAGGGACGAGGTCGCGATGCTGAAGAAGGCTGGTATCGAACCTGGCCTGGTTGTCATCATAGTGGGAGAGGATCCCGCATCCCAGGTGTATGTGCGGAAGAAGGGCGAAGCGTGCAACGAGCTGGGCATCTGCTCCGAGACTGTCAGACTTTCTGCCA